>JAABUS010000827.1_pt1 | contig 73846 bp, 11 predicted proteins | sample 5560161 | NCBI WGS metagenome assembly JAABUS01 (sample SAMN10711885, study PRJNA513376) | rock metagenome | isolation source: Antarctica rocks | place: Antarctica: Victoria Land, Trio Nunatak nord | collected 2016-01-04
CTATAATATTTATTTCGTCCTCCCGTATATTATATTATCGAGGAGCCGGCGAATCTATAGTAGTTTTATTAATAATTAAAAGATAATTAAATATAGTACGGAAGTCTTTATAACCGACTAAATTATCGATTCTATCTTTTTATTTATAGACGAAATCGTTTATATTATTTACCGGTATCTCTTCTTTTTTTATTTCTTAGTTAATCCTACCCGATAGGGCCTCTATTATTATACTTTATTATATAAATATTTATTCCTTTTACGTCTCCCCTATTTAAGTCTATAACTCTATATTATTTTATATTAATATTAAGAGATATAAAGAAAAGGGTCGAGTTTAATTTATTTTTAATATATTCGTCTTCGAATTTAATCCGTATCTACTTCCTTATTTTATATTCTTTAATAATATAATAAATTATAACGTAGATTATAATTATTATAGTTCCCGTTAAGGGCCTAAATATATATTTAGTATTATTACGAGTTTTTAATTAACCTAGGTCCGATTAAAAGAATAGTAAAATTATAACTTTTACTACTAGATCTTTAAAGAAGCGGTAAAATAATTTAGGCTTATCGATAATTAATATTAAATCTTAATAAAGAAATATTAAGACTTATATCGTTATTATAATTATATATTTATCTTCTATTCTTTATTTTAGTAGTAATTATCTTTTTAATATTTCGTCCTATTATAAAAAAGATATAATATATCGTTATAATTTATCGAATCTTTATTATTATTAGAGCGCGGTAATTACCGATATAATCGAGTAATTAATTTCGATTAATATATCTTTAATTTAAACTCGGTAGATTAATACCTCTCGGGCCTTTATTAAATTTAAAGTTTTTTTTATTACTTTATTCTTTAGCCCGAGGGCCTTATTATATTTATTAATAATATTCCGTTAAAGTTTCTAAATTAAAGCGCTAACTTCGTTTTTTTTATTAGAGTTTATTTATAGGTTATATCCTAAATCTTAATATCTTATAACGAGGGTTATTAATATTATTTATTTTATATACTAGAGAACGGCTTTATAATTTTAAATATATAATATTAATTTAATATAACGTCCTACGCCCGCTTATAGTAGTAACGACTCGTTTCTTAATTATAACGCGTTATAATTACGGTAATATTTTATTAAAGGTTTATATAATATATTATTAAAAGACCTCGTATTTCCTAGTCTATATATATAAAAGTTAGGGTAGGACGAGGACGAGGATATACGACGGCCGATAAACGATAAAAATTATAAAAAGATTAGTTATATTATTAACTCTTATATAAAATATATATATATATATATAGCGTGGCCCTATTTAATTTATTTAACCGAGATATATCGTCCGTTTTCCGTCGCTTCGGGGTAGGAAGTTTAATACTATTATTATCGGCCTCGGTATTAACCTCCTTACCTCCGTATATACTTTCTTCGTCTTTATCGATAATTAATATTAATTAATATATACTAGAAGGACTTATAATTAACGTATTCCTAATATATACTATTATTTATATATTAGAATAGGTAAATTATTTATAACCGAGATTAACTCTAAAAGTATTAATATAATTTATTATTAAAATTAACCTTTAGCTTTATCGAAGAAGTTATTATTATAAATTCTTTAATTAATTAAAGCCGTATTATAATACGTAGGAGGTATAATTTAGTTTAATTTTATTATTTAATATATTACTACGTTATATATATATAGATTTAAATATTATTCGGTAATATAGAGTATACTAACTAGTCGAGATATAGAATAAGTTTATTTTAATATATAAGAAAGAGGGTAGAATTATACGCGCGATAATAATAAATAAATATACGTCGGATTAGCCTTAATTTAGATTTAGGTTAGGTTTAGGCTAGATTTAATTTAAATCTAAATTAAAATTAATCTAAATATCGAATTCGGGTTATATAATACTATAAATTATAAGAGTATAAAGATATTATAAATACGATTAAAAGCGGCGGCCGTTTATTAAAACGAGTTTAATAAAGGGTAGACCGAGATAAATCCTATAAAAGATAAATTATAATATCTTTATTTATAAATTAAATACTTTTATTTTTATTAGTAAAATATATACCGAAGGAGTATTAGATAATAAAGGTTAATTTAGGAGTTTACTCCTTTTCTTATTTAATTCTATAAAAGTAGTATTTTAAAAACTTTTATTTAATAAATCTCCTACCTAATTTAGACTCTTTAATTCTCTTTTTATTAATTATTATCGATCGAGTTTATATTTTAATTATAATTTATCTCTATATAATACCCGTTACTCTCGTTATTATTATTGGCCGTTATATAATTATAGTACTACTATTAAGTAAAAGCCCGGGGTATATATATTATTAAGCGGTATAATAAATATATTATCGCGGACGGTAATTTTTTATAGATATATAATTATTATATTTATTTTATAAATTAATCTATTACCCTAGTACCTTTCGTTATAAAATTAAGATTATAAATAATATTATATTAATCTTACTCCATAAAATTATTTATATAATAATATTCTTTTTATTTAATAAATATTATATATATACTCCGGATAATATCCTATATTTCGAAGAGGCGATAATTATATAATTCTCGAGGTCTTTTCGTTCTACTAGTTAGGATATACTTTATTTCGAATATTTTATATATATCGTCGACTCTCCCGTTATTCTTTAATCGATATAGAGTAATTAACGTATTAATATATACCCTATATTTACCTTTATCGTTTAGTCGCTCGTGGTCGTAAATATTAATAATTAATTTAAGCCGGCCGATTATTATATAAAGGGACTCCTATTTAATCTCGCTTTAATTTTATAAATAAGTCGCTTCGTTATTAATCTAAACGTAATTATTACGAGGTTTACCGGTAGAACGAAAGTTAAAGGTATAATAAATTAATCTTTTTATAAACCGCCTTAAATTTTAACTCTCTTTATTATTACGAACCTAATATATTAATAATCGATATATAGAAATATATATATCTCCCGCCTAATTAGGATTCGTTTTTTATCTCCGTTAATTTTTAATAGAGCCCGGATTTTTATCCTATTTCTTACGGCTCTCCCGTACGAATATCGCTATAATATCGATAAGATTTTTAGTATTAAAGTAAGAAGCCTTTACTACCGTAACTACTAGGCGATAATAATTAATATTTAATACTTATATACTATAGTATAGCGGCGTATTCTTATTAGGAATAAGTATATATTTATTTAAATCTAATTTCTCCCGATACGACCGGGTATTCTATTATTTTATTTTATTATTAAGAATAACGATAAGTTTAACGGAAAATATTATTATAACTTTTTATATAGCCCTTATATTATAATATATAATATTATATCGTAGTAATTACGTCTCGAATTTATTAGTTTTATTTATCCGTGAAAAGAGTTCTTTAAAGAGAAACCTATAAACTACTTCTTTATAATAAATATCGAAGTTTTAAATACTCCTATATCTTCGAATATATTTAATATAATATATTATCGCGTATAATTTTAATATATTAAAATACCGATTAATAGGGTCTTTTAAATCTAGGTCCGAATTATTATTTAATTAATATTTACGGAAAACTACCTTTAATTTATAAATACGATAAAGCGCGTATTATATATATTATAAAGTATCGCCGCTATAAGATATATATTAGGTAAATATAATAAAGTTAAATATAGCGCGTATATAATATAGGGTAACCGGTACGCGTTTAATAAATAAAGAAGTAACAACGGTTATTAATTATTATAATATCGCTTTTTATTCGTTACTACTCTATTATTTTATTTTATTAAAGTTTTTAAATAATTTTAACCCTACGAAACCTAGTACCTAGCGAAAACGATAATTTAATTTAATTTTTATTATTAATTATTTTAAAGATTTCTTCGGCCTAGTTACCTCTTTCTTTATCTATTTAATAATTATAAAAACTACGTAATCTTTAATTAGATCCCGAATTTAGTTAATTAATTTTATAATAATTCCTTTTAAAAGCTAGTATAATATATCGATAATAAAAATAATATAAATATTAACTAGATAATAATATTAAGCGAAATTTTTAATATTATAAATAATTATTAGATTTTTAGCGAGGTCGGGATCTCTCCTTTATATCTTTATCCTTCGATATATATATTTATAAATCCGCGGCTCCTACGTCCTAATTAACTCCTCTTATTTATTAGGCGGGACTAAATATATTAAATACTAACGATTTTATTTTATTTTTATTATTTAGATTTACTCTAAATAATCGGCTATAAGTGATATAATTATTAGATAATATCTTCGGGGTTAATTATCCGCGTATATAATATTAATCCTTTATATTACTAGGTCTTTAATTATTTTAATTACTTTAATATATTATTTAAATAAATAATAACGGTTATATATACGCTAGAGTATACGCCCTAGCGCGAGATAGTAGATATTTAATTATATATAGTCACCGAATTCCTTTTCGTTCTTAATATAAGGGATTAAACCTAGGAGAACTAGGCTAGGTCGTTTCTAAACTTTATATATTGTATAGTCGAGGTTCTCGATAATTATATATACTAACTAAAGAGAAAGATCGTTATAATATTAAATTATTATTATCTCGTCGGACGATAATATAAGAGGGATAATAATACTTTTAATAAGGATTTATAGTTATATTTCCTATTACTAGGTATTAGTATATATTTTATTAACTACCCTATTATTACTATCGTTCGTAATCTCTATAAATATATATACTAGATTATTTTTAAATAGTTTATAATTAAGGAAAAAATAAATAACCTTAATAATATTACGGTAATATAATTTAAAATATAAATTATTAAAATAGTTAATCTCGTTAGGTATACGGAGATTATCGATTATCTAATTATTATTATAAATACCCTATTAAATATTATATTCTATTAGTTACTAATATTATTTTATATTACGAAAAATTACCTCCTCTTTCTAATTTACTTTAATTTCTATAAATTTAAGGTATACGTTAATACTCGTTTTAATTATATAATATTCGGAAAATAAGTAAGTAATAGTTTAATTAACTTTATTACCGAACGGGTAGTATATATCTTTTACTATTATTAACTATAAAGTATTTCTCTATGTTTTTAATATTACGCGCGATCTAGTTTTATATATATTATTATAATAAAGCCGGCGTCTCGCCTTATAAAATTAATAAAAGATTCTATATAAAGGGAATTAAATATAAATAAAAGGCTTTTAAAGGAGATAAACGATATAGTCGCGGAGAAAGATATTATAACCGGTTTTAATATATTTATCGAAGTAGATAAAGACCTAAATAAATTATTAATATATTTATATAAACTCTTAAGTAATAATATCTTTATTATTATCTTTATTAGTCCTTAGATACTTAAGAGGTAGTTTATTTATATTATAATAAATAGTATAGAATTCTACTAGTTAATCCGTATTTAATTTATTACTATTAGGCGCGGGTAGTTCCTAGAATTAAAAGATTTCGTATTAAACGAATATAAAGCCCGTTTAATTCTTAATAGGGTTAAAGATATTTATTAGTTTCCTACGTTTAGACTAAGGCCCTTTATACGTATTTAAATATCGTAATAAACCCGAGTAATTCTTCGTTTAGAAAAAGTTATATTAATTATACTATAGTCGTTTTATTACGTACTTCGCGTTATCCGGTATTAGAAGTAGAAAGTTTAAGAAAAGAATATCTATTAAAAATATAGTTTTATATATCTATAAATAAAGTTATTATTTTAAACTCGGATATATTTAAATTAAATTATTAAAGTTTACTTAAATTTAAACTAGATTTAGATTAGATTTAAGTTAGATTTAAATTAAATTTAATTTAAATTTCGATAAACTTTAACCCTAAACTACCTAAATAGGAAATTAATATTAAAATTAATATTTTATAAATATTAACGTTCTTTACCTCATAGGTCTATAGTATTAACTCCTATTTAACCAAGATAATTACGTTAACGATAATATTCGGGCCATAAACTCGATATATATTATAATAAAACTATTTAATTTAAATAAACGGTACTGAAAGATTTTATTATAATAGATTTATATATAATTTTAATAGTTCTAATATAAGTAATATTCGTTCTACGGGTGGAAAGGGCTAGGGAAATATATATAACCGACGTTAAAAATAGTAATTAAATAGATTATTAATTTTAGCGTGAAATTATAAACGATATAGGATATTAATATTCGAAATATTTATTTTAAAATAATTTTCACGGAATTTAAATTATTAAAAACGATATTCGTAGATTTAATAATACGAAAATATATATATTTCTTAAAACTCGACTAGATTAAAGGCCTTATTATATAAATATTATATTATTTAATATTAATCTTTTTTAATACTCTTTTACTTCTCTTTTATTAAATAATATATAAATATTATTTCTTAAAATAAAGCTTTAAATAGGCCGAGTAAATCTTAGATAATTTAATATTCGCGTAGTCTTATATTAAGAGACGAAATCTCGGGTATTATACCCGTAAAAACTAGCGCCTGAGTTTTTAACTCGTATATTTTAATTAGATCTAGGCCTAGATTTAGGTATATTTATTATCTAATTTATTATACTTTACTAGAATTAATTATTATAGTTATTATATATATTATTATACTCTTCTAACTATATAATCATTATTAAATCTATTTATTTATTATTATTATAGTATTATACTAGTAACTTCTTTTATTATTTAACTATAACGGAAAACTATTTAAAGATAACTAGACTATTACGTATATAAAAGGCGTATATACGCCGATTTATTATTATATTATTAATATTATATTTTAATAAATTAAAGAGCTCGTAGAGTAATATTATTTTATAAATAATATATTTAAGAATTAACCGAACCCTAAAATCGCGCTTAAAGATAAGAGAGTCCGGTAGGGTTAATATTTAATAATTAAATTTAACGACTAAATCTAAGTCTAAGACTATATAAATTTCGGCGAAAAAATATATATTAGTATTATTATTTATTAAGGAAGCTTTAATAAACCGTTAAAGATTAAATATAAATTTAATAATATACCGCCTCCGGATTTCTAAAGTTAAACGGTAGTAGTAGTTAATTTAAATAATCTTCGTATTAAATAAGAACCGAGAATTATTTTTAATCCTCTTCTACTTCGCTCGTTTAAAGATTTCGAGATTAATTATATATTAAGCTAGTATACGCTAAGGAAGTTCGTATATAAAACCCGGTTTTTTAAAATCTCTTTATATTTATTACTTAAAGAATTTAATATAATTTATTTACGATTTTTATTACTTTAGGATTATTTAATATTTTATAATTTAATAATAAACCCGAGTTTCGATTACCTTATTTATTATATTATAAAGAGGTATTATATTAATATTTTAGAAAATAATAACTTATAAAATATTATTTAATATTTCCTAGATAGAGGTATAAACTCGATAAAAATCGAGGTTATAATAAATAATAATTTTAATTAATTATATCTCTTATTCTTTAATATTTAATTTAATTTAAGAGATAAATTTACCTTTATTAGGACCTTAAATCTATTTCTTTCCTCCTCCGTTCTAATCTTTTTTAAGTATTTAATATATTATAAATAAAAATTTATTATCGCGCCGGAGGGAGCCCGAAATAAACGAGTTACTACCGAAATTAATACCGAAAATATATTCGTATTTATTTATTATTTCCTATTTTCTTTATTTCGAGATTAACCTCTTTTCTTTATAGTTTCGAAATATACCTATTCTTTTAATATCTTTAACGAGGATTTAATTCTTTTATTAATAATAAAAAGATTTAAATACTTATCGAAACTTTTAGGCCTTAATAATAATAAAGATTATTTATTATTATTACTACTAAAATAGACTTTAAAGAAATCGTTACCCGAAAAACCTCGCGAATTCTTTAAGTTTTTAAAGGAGTCCTCCGAGTAACTAAATTAAAAGGATAAATTTATAATTAAAGAATCCTCGGAATTAATTATTAATAATAATAAAAATAATAACGTGGCTAGAAAAGAGAAGGTAGAGTTAATTATAATATAATAATTAATCGATATCTCCTTTAATAGTATTATATTTATTAATTACCTTTCTTTTAACTTTAAAAAAATTAATAATAACTATTTATACGAATATATTCACGATAATATATAGGATCGCGTTATTATATTCGCGAAAATCGCCTATTTTAATAATTCTCGCGGTAATAATAAAATAGCGATTCCTAGAATATTAAAATTAATCTATTACTAGTAGTAGCTCTATATATTTATAATTATATTATTCTATAAAGGGGACTTCGGATAATTTAATATTATTATCGAAGACGAAATAAATTTAAATAAAATAAAGCCTTTTAATATATTTTTTAAATTTCGTAATTAATTTTATTTATTTATAAACCTTTAAAGTTATAGGTTCCGCGGTATTTTATTTTTAATTATACTAAAAATAAATAAAGATCTAACGAGAGTAGAAGGAGTAACTAGTAAAGTTTTAATACTACCGCGAAAACGCTCCCGCGGGCTCTAAATATCCTACGAATTAATAATTCTATAAATATCTATATTAATTAAACTCGGAAGCTTTTTATATTAAGTTAATTAATAAATATATATTATTCTTTACCCTACCGGTTAACCTTAATATTTAAAGTATTAAAATATTATTAATAATCGACTTCGAGGCCTTAAAGATACGGTTTATAATTATTTATTATAATAATACCGAGTCTAGTTACTAAATAAACGTATAAATAATTAAAGAATTATAAATAATATATAACTCGAACGACTCCGACGTAAAATTATTAAAAAGTATAAAATTTATTAACGCCGTATAATATAATCTCCCGAGCGAAGTAAATACTTTTATATTTATATTTACTTTATAGTAGTTATGGGTAACTATTAATAAAGTCTTTAATAAAATATATAAATACTCCTTTATAAAGAATAGAAAAAAAGTAATTAAAAAGGAAATTATCTACCGTTTTTAATACGAGTTCGCGATTATAAATAAATATAATAAAGTAAAGAATCTAGGTAAAGATTTATAAAATTCTTTTTAAATAATAAAAAAGACTCGCCTTAAATATCGCTTCTAGTTTATAATTATATCCGGAATAATTATTAACTCCGATCTACTAGATATTATAACCTTAATAAATATTATATACGATATTTCTTAGAAGGATTTTAAATATAAATATTACCTCTTTAAACTAGCCGGCCTAAAGATTTTTATTAATATTATTACTAAATACTAAGATTTAAACGATCGACTATAAGAATTCGATAATATAATAAATATATTCGGGAATTTACTTCTTAAATTCTTAATACAACGGTATAAAAAGAGTAATTAAAAAAATTACGATTTTATCGAGTTTAAAAAGCTTTACCGAAGTATCTTTAAAACTAATTTTCCTTATAATTATAAAGTATATTACGTAACCCTCGTCGCCCGCTAAAAGGATTTAATAATAAAGAAATTTATAGAACGGTAAATTTATTAGGACGATAATTAATATAATATTATATTTATATAAAATCGTCCCGACCGCCCGACTAATATTAATATTAATTAGGTATTTATAGTAGTACGGCTCCTTTATTTATATAATTATTTACCTTATCTCTCCGTCTTCTTAATTATATATAATTAAAAGTGGACTAATAAAGAGATCGAGAACCGGTATATAAATAGAGATAATAATTGGATATTAGAAAATTATATCCTAGATAAAGATTATATAATATTTAAAAAGATATTTTTTAAATTTAAGATTATCGCCTCCTTTTTCAAGAAATATAAAGGGGTAAATATATTAATTATATTTTTATTCACTAAGATAATTTTAATAATAGAACGGGTAAATCCTTCTTTTCTTTAAAATCTTTAATATAAAAGAGCCCGAACTCGTTTTTTTTATTTTATTAAATTTAGCCTTCTCTTTTCTAGCTAACTCTTTTATATTAATATTTATTTATTATAATATATCCGAGAGGAGATTAAATTTAAGATACGAATATTTTTTAAAACCGATAAGAAGAGGGACGCGGCTAAATACGTATTTATATATAAAACTAATTATAATAATATATTACTAGAGAAGGATAAATCTAATATTTTAATTAAATTTATATATTAAATAAGCGTAGGTTTAAATTTAATTTATATGATTATAATTATTCTATATAAGCCCCTCTACTCTATCGGGATATATAAATAAATATTAAAAAGAATATATCGGATAGAGTAAAAGAAGGAAGTATTTTATTATATATTAAATATTAATACCGAAATCGAGGAGTACGTAGATATAAAATATAAATCGAAGATAGATTTTAGGGAGGACGCGTTTAAGATTATCGGTATAATAAATATAAAAAGCGTAGGAGGCGCCGACGGAGGTAATAATATTAAAAGAAATAATAGTATTAAGAATATTAATAATATCGCGGCGTTTATTATTAATATAGAAAATATTATTTAAGATAATATTATATATATAAAGAGGAAAAATAGTTAAAATAAATAGATATAAAAATAAACCGCCGTTAATTAAGTTAAACCTTTTTATATTTCTAAATTATTAGATATTTAGGTTTAAATAGGAACTAGGAAACCTATTACCCCTCTACGCGCTTTTTTATATAATAATATTTATTTTTTATATAATAATACTTACTATAATACGTTATTATCGTTTATAATTCTAATCCTCTATTTTATTATATTTAGGAACGATAATAAAAAACCGAGTATTATATTTAACCTAGATCTAGGCCTAGATCTAGCCTAGATATTCTTTAAATACTCTTTAAATTTAACCTAGATTTTATTTAATCCCTAAACTCGTTATTAAGGGTCTACGCTTTTAATACTTTAATTATATCTATTATTATTTAACGCGGTATTTAATTATATATTCTTTAGTTTTCTTTCGAATTTACGATTAATATAAGACCCTAGAAATTAAGGGTTATTAACGAAGACCTTTAAAATAATAACGGAAAAAGAATATTAATTTACGAATATATTATTTAATATACCTATAACTTTTATAAAGAAGAAAGAAATACCGTTTTTTTAATTATTAAAGAATATACTACCCTCGACTTAAAGATATAAATATATAAATTATATTATTAATTAAAAGTAAACGGTATTAAAGATCCTTAATTCCGAGGACGATAAAGGGGAAGATAACGACGGGGCGAATAATACTTAAAGCGGTATTATTATAAAACCTATTTTTCGAGCTCCTCTATTAAATAATTAATATATAATACTTTTAATATTCGAATAAGATAGTTATTAATAATAAGATATTATTTATACCTTAAAGCGGGTAGATAATAACGGCGGCTTTATTATTAATAAAATTTTTAAACTCTTTAAACTCTCTATATTTTAACTTTATTTATATTAAGATTAATAATATTACTACTAAACCTCCCTACGAGTCTATAATATACGTTTTTATTCTTAACCCTTTTACTTTCCCCCTATAATTAATATCGAAAAAATCTATAATTAATATTTATATTATAGGTATTAGAGTAGATAACTAAAGATTATTATTAATTAAAATCGTCCGGCTCTTATAAATTACGATTATAAACGATATAAATAATAATTCCTTACTACCCGAGCGAGTATTATTATTATTACCGTCGTTTTTACTTTTATTTTATTTATTATTATCCTCGCCCTTATTTATACCCTCTTTTTAATTATTATTATTCTTATTATTTTAAGAGTTATCGTTAACGTAGCCCCCGCCTAAACTTTAAATTATATCGCCGTTTTAAATTACGGAAGCGTAGGAGAGGGCTTACCCTCTTAATTATTTTAAAATAAACGGAATATTTTACCGATAATTAACGACCGCGAGTTAATTATTATTATTATCGAGAAAGGTCTTTAGAGGCTAAATATACGAATTTAATATAAATATAATAATATAACCCTTATATCGACGGGTATAATTAAATAGTATAGAAACTTATCTAATAGTATAGACGGAAGAAAAGTATAAATTTAAGATATTATTACTATTTATATTTATACTCTCGACCGTATTAAATTTAATTATTTAAAAGACCGTTAGTTCTTTATTTAATATTACTAGCGTAATAATATAAGGAAAATTATATACTTTAAAATAATACGTAATTCTATTATTAATAGCCTTTCGTTAATTAATCGGGATAAGTTAAATCGGAGTTAATATAATTTCGATTCGGGCTACGAGACCGTTAATAGAAATCGAATACTATTAAATATACTCTTTATAAATTATAATTATATATTTATAAAGAAATATAACGAGCTTAATTATATTATTAATAATACTCTTAATATTTAATAATTTTATATTAAATATTATATTACCTCGAATTTTCTTTAAGAACTTTATTATAATAATATCGGAAAGAAGACCTAAAATACGGACGGTATAATAAATATTATATTTATTATTATTAAAGATAAAGCGTACTTTATATCTAAAGAGGTTAAGGAACTATAAATTCTTTACTTTAATTTCTCGCCGGTTAATTTTTATAATTTAATAATACTTCTTTAGGTCGAAGAAGTCCGTATTATTTTTTAAAAAAATACGGACTTCTTCGACCTAAAGAAGTATTATTAAATTATAAAAATTAACCGGCGAGAAATTAAAATAAAGGATTTAATTCTCTTTAGAGTAACGTAGTTTAATAGAATTAATATATCGGTAGTTTTCTTTAAAGTCTTAAAGACTATTCCCGTTTTTTTAATAATATTTATTAAAGATAATAAATAATTTTAACGCCTTTATTACCTCTAGTACTTTATCTACGTTTTATTTTTAAGGTAATAAAATTATATTATTTACCTCGGCGTTAAATATAACCTCCTTTTATATATTAATAATAATAATTTTATTTTAATTATTAGACGAGAAAAATATCGACGCCGAGACTAATTTACTAGGCGATAACGAATATTACTCCGAAAAGTTATTATATTCTAAAAAGGGTATACGGATATTTTTAATAATTAATAATACTACCGTCCTAACTATCTTAATAGCCTTATTTAATTTCTTACTACTATTATTATTAATAAAATAACGAATATAGGCCGAGTCCTCTATAAAGTTTAATAAAAATAAATTAATTATATTTAATACCGGTTAAACGTTCTCTAGTAGTTCTTTAAAGTTAGATAAATTATTATAATTATTATCGAGTAGAGTTATATCCTCCTCCGAATATTTTATCCTTTTAATATCTTCGTTAGAAACCGAAAGATTAATTAAGTCTTCCGCTTTAATTATTATCGTCTCCGGTACTTTATTATAATTAAGGCCGCGGACGGAGGATAATCTACTATTATTAAATATAATTTTAATTATCGAGAGCGCGAAAATAATATCGAAAACTTTATATAATCTACCTTTAATTTATAAGAAACTATCCTCGTTTAATAATATATAAAGATTTTAATCTAGATTTAGCCTAAATTTAAATTAAATCTAAATTAAATTTAGGTAAAATCTAGGCTAGATTTAAGGCGCTAGAAGGCTAGTTTAATATTAATATATTATATATATAAATACTCTTTTTTATTATTTTTTAATATTTACTTTTATTTAAGCCCGTTATATAAAACCTAGAAATTTATTAATTACGATATTAATTATACTATAAACCGTGCTCTAGGTTATTTCTAGTACGGTTTAATAACTATATTACGTAAAATTATAATAGTATAGACGGTTAATATATAGGTTTAAATATTAAGTATTAACCGTTTTTTTAAAGACGATTTCTTTAAATATACTCGTATATAATAACTTAAAGACTTTTTTATTTATTATTTTATCCTTTTAATAATCTTATTTAAATATCGCCCGATATTTACGGTATATTAGGCTAGATCTAACTTAATTTATTATAAAATCTATTATATTTTACTATAATTAGTTATTTAAATTACGCGAATTATTATACCCTCTTTACTCTATAATTATTATTAAATTTATTTATTTATTACTACTATCGCGCTACGGCCCCGGCGCGTATTATTTAAATATAATAAAAAGTTATTTAAGGTTAATTAAATAATCCGGGATATTAGAAAAATACCTATATTAATTTACTATACGAATATTAACGATATACTATTATAAATTAAAGAGTTTATTAATAAATATCGTTATTTAAGGGATATATTTAAATACTAACGGAATTATAAAAACGCGTTTAGAGTAGAAAGAATCTAATAAAATAAATATTTAATTTTTAATTTTAAAGAGTAAATCGAGGTTTAAAGTTATCTAGGCTTCGGCGAATAAATATATATTAATATTATTATATATTAAAGAGACTTTAGTTAGGTAATTAAAATTAAAGATAATTTTAATAACGTACTACCTCTTAATTTATAAAATTAAATAATAATAATAACCGGCTCGAACGATACTCTTCTTAAATAAAAAATTAATATCGTTTATAATCTTTCCTCTTTTCGGCCTCTTTAAACCTTTAAGATCGACTATATATTAAACTAACTTATATTACGGAATTTTATATATAAGATCCGGTTTTTAATAATCTCCGCGTATTTACCGGATAAAGAATTTAGTATAATTTATTTATAATTCGCGTTATTTTAAGAATATTAAATAGTTTATTACTTTATAACGGACTCGATACTCGATTATCTCTTCTATATAACGAAGGAGGACGCGTATTATATAAATATCTTAAAAGATAAGGACCTATAAAATAATATTTAATATTTCTAAAACCGGGGTATAAATTTAATAAAAGATAAATTTATTATAAATAATAATTTTAATTAATTATATTCTTTATTCTTTAATATAAATCTAATTTAAGAGATAAATTTATCTTTATTAAAACTTTAAATTTATTTCTTTCCTCCTCCGTTCTTCCCTCTTTTAAATATTTAATATATTATAAATAAAAATTTATTATCGCGCCCGAAGGAGCTCGAAAAAAAGAAGTTATTATAAAAATTAATACCGAAAATATATTCGTATTTACCTACTACTTCCCGTTTTTTTTATTTCGAGATTAACCTTTTTTCTTTATAACTTTAAAATATCGCCCTTCTTTTAATATCTTTTATTAAAATTTAACTCGTTTATTAATAACGAAAAAATTAAAGAGCCGGACGAAGCTTTTAGGCTTTAGTAATAATAAAGATAATTTATTACTACTACTATAAAAATAACCTCCGAAGAAGTTTTTATTTAAAAAGCCTCGCGAATCTCTTAAATCTTTAAAGGAGTCCTCCGAATAATTAAATTAAAAAGATAAATTCGTATTTAAAGAATCCTCCCAACTAGTTATTAATAATAATAAAGATAATAACGGGGTTAAAGAAGAGAAAATAAAATTAATTATAATATATAAATAATAGTTAATCGATATTTTCTTTAATAATATTATATTTATTAACTACCTTCCTAGCTTTAAAAAACTTAATAATAATTATTTATATAAATATATTCACGATAGTATATAGGAACGCGTTATTATATTCGCGAAAATCGTCTACCTTAATAATTCTTATAGTAATAATATAATAACGATTCCTAGAATATTAAAGTTAAGTTATTACTAGTAGTAACTCTATATATTTATAGTTATATTAAATAACGAAGAAGATTTAAGATATTATAATATTCGTCTAGACTATATAAATAAATATAGAAAATATAAAATTTATAATTTTATTTATTAAGCTCTTTAATTAATTCTAATTATATAAAGACCTATAAAGTTATAGGCGTTACTATATTTCATTATTATTTATACTAGAAATAAGTAAAGATTTAATATAAATAAAAGGAATAGTTAATAAAGTCTTAATACTACTATAAAAATACTCCTACGGGCTCTAAATATCCTACGAATCGATAGTTTTATAAATATCCATATTTACCGGGCTTAGAGGTTATTTATATTATATTAATTAACGAGTTTAAATTATTCCTTATCCCGCCGCCCGATCTCGGTATTTAAATTAATAAATTAAAATCGGTAATCGACTTTAAAGACCTAAAGATATAGTTTATAATTATTAATATAATAATAAAAAAACGGCTATATTATAAATAAAAGGGCGACGAAGAGTTTAGCGACGATATATAATAAAAAGGACCTTAAAGTAATATAATTTAAAAGTAAAAAAATATTAACCCTACGTAGTATAATTCCCCGAGCGCAGTAAATATATCGTTATATATAGTTATTATATAATAAATATAGTTAACCTTTAATAAGGTCTTTAACGAAGAATATAAATATCCTTATATAAAATAAACGAAAAAAGAGATTATAAAAGAAGTAATTTATTATTTCTAATATAACTTCGTGATCGTAGGCGAATATAATAAAGTAAGAAATTTAAATAAAAATTTATATTATTCTCTTTAGAAGATAAAGAAGACTCGCTTTAAATATAACTTTTATTTTATAATTATATTTAAAACGATTATTAATTAAAACCTAAAGGATATTATAGCCCCTCGGACTACTCTAAAAGATATTTACTAGAATAATTATTAATTTAGTTATTAATACTTCGGACCTATTAACCTAGAAAAGTCTACGAGTATTATTACTTAATATATAAGAAAACTAGAGTATAGGAGAGATTTATTAAGGTAATAAATATCCTCGTTAATATATTTCTTTATACCTCGATACTACGATATAAGAAGAGTAATTAAATTAGATATATCTTATAACGTTTAAGAAGTTTTATTAAAAAGACTTTACGATTATTTATTTACTAGGACTCTAGCCGCGATTTAGGTCTATTATTATTAATTAGAAAACTATTATACTAGAAAGACTCTAATAGCGGTAAAATTACCGGAGGAATATTAAGATTATAATACCTCTTTCCTATATTAACGTTCTTAATATTTAATTTTAATTTATTCTAATATAATACTTATTATACTACGGGTTCTCCGATTATATAAATTTTTATTTACCCTCGTTATCTCCTTTAAAACTCTTAATAAAAAGTAGATTAATAATACGACCGCGGCCTCTAGTATAAATAAAGATAATAATCGGATATAAGAAAATTATATCCTAAATAAGAATTATATAATATTTAAAAAGATATCCCCTAAACTTAAAGTTATCGCCTTTATTTTTAAGAAATATAAAGAGGTAAATATATTAATTATATTTTTATTCATCGAGATAATTCTAATAATAAAATAAGTAAATCCTTTCTTTCTTTAAAATCTCTAATATAAAAGAGTTTAAACTCGCTTTTTCTAATATATTAAATATAGTATTCTCTTTTCTAAATATAGTATTTAATATTAACTTTTCTTTATTATAATATATCCGAGAGGAGTTTAAACTTAAAATACGAATATTCTTCGGGACTAATAAGGCGAGAGTTATAATTATATATATATTAATACGAAAGATTAATTATAATCGTAAGCTAGTAGAGAATAATATACTTAATTTTCTAATTAAATTTACGTAGTAGATAGGCGTAGGCTTGAATTTTATATATATATTTATAATTATTTTATAAACCCCTCTACTCTATCGGGTTATATAAATAAATACCGAAGAAAACGTATTAAATAACCTAGTTAGAGGAAATATTTTAATATATACTATATATTAATACCGGAATTAGGGAGTATATAAAGAGGAAGTAGAAGTCGAAGGCGGATTTTAAGGTAGATATATTTAAAACTATAAATACGGCGAATACGGAGGGTATAAAAAACGTTAACGAAGGTAATAATCCTAGATATAATAATAGTATTTAGAATATTAATAATACTACGGCTAGTAATAATACTAGGGAAGGTATAAAGGCGATTTAAAAAAATAATATATATATTAAATAAAAGCGCGGTTAAAGTAGTTATGGATATAGTATTTAGTTATTTTAGTAAAGCGTTTTTATATTTCTAAATCGTTAGATATTTAGGCTCGAGTAGGAGCTAGGAAACTTATTACTCCTCTATATAATTTTATATATAATAATATTTATTATAATATATTATTATCGCTTACGATTCTAATCCTTTATTCTATTATATTTAATATAATAATAAAAAACCGAGTATTATATCTAGTTTAGATCTAGGCCTAGATTTAGTTTAAATATTCTTTAAATTTAACCTAGATTTTATTTAATCCCTAAACTCGCTATTAAAGGCCTATATTTTTAATACTTTAATTATATCTACCGTTATTTAACGCGGTATTTAACTATATATTCCTTAACTTTCTTTTAAATTTACGATCGATACGGGGCTTTAAGAATTAAGGGCTATTAATAAAAATCTTTAAAATAATAACGGAAAAGAAATATTAATTTACGAATATATTACCGAGTATATCTATAATATTTATAAGGAAGTTAGAGATACCGTTTAAATCTAGGTTTAGTTTTAATTTAAATCTAACCTAGATTTAACCTAAATCTAGGGAAGCGCGCTTTTAATATTTCGACTATTCTTACTACTATTTATATAGTAATATATTATTATTTATATAATTTAGATATAGCTAAGATAAGTTAGATTTAATTATATTCTACTACGTTATATTTCGTTTATTAATAACCTGCGAAATATATAAAATACGTATTTTATACCGATTAAGTAGCGATTTTATAGAACTATTTTTCCGGACTTACCGATAAATTCTTATTTATAAATATTATTTTTAATTAATTATAAATCTTATTACTAGAACTTACGGTTACTATTAAAAGATATAACTAAACTACGATTATAATTTTATTTATAAAATTATAAATAATATATTAAAGCTAGAAACTATATTATTTATTTTATATTATTAAAGTTAAGATTACGATATCTTTATATAAATATAAAGATTATAATAATGACGAATTTGATTTTATTTTAAGAAATTTAATAGAGTTTTATTTAAAAATTATTACGGAGGAAAAAGACTAGGAATAAATAAAAGAAGATATTAAAATATAATTAATATCGAACTTTTTAATAGACTTTAAATAATATATAACTAGGGTTACTAGGGACGAGTTTATTATTATTTTAATTTTAAAGTACGAAAATAATACTTTAAAACTTTTTAATAATTTAAATAACGACGGTATTTAAAATACTCTCTTTATTTTAATATAATATATCGCTTATAATATAAAACGGTAATTAAAAGATACTAGCGAAAGATTATTATATAAATTAAATTAATTATAATAACCTTTCTCGTCTCCTAGCGAGATATTAAATTAAATATAAATAAACGATATTATATTATTACCCACTATATTAAAGTAGTAGACGAATTACGCGGTTATATAAGAATTTAATCTATTAGACGTTAATTTTAAAATAAAGTATAATAATTTAATAATTAAATTTACTCTCGCGGATATCGCTAGGTTAATCGACCCTCCGTTAAATTTAAAAAAAGTAATATTAAATATAATATTATTAATATTTATTAAATATTTAAGCGAAGATCTAGGGCTAAATATTTCGTTATTATTAAAAATCTAGTTTAAGTACTAAGGAAGTAGATTTATAATTAAATTATTAAAAAACTATTAACTTCGCGGAGTAATTAAAAAAGTTATCGATAACGAGAATACCGACCCTATATTTAAATTTATATTAATAAACTAGGGATTAACTTAATAACTCCTTTTATCTTTAATAAAGATAATAAAATCTTAAAGTAAATAAATCTTTATTCTATTTCTTAATACTATTTACGGCGTATAGTTAATATCGGGTAATAGAAATAATAATAGAAAATAATTCCGAAGATAAGATCCGTAGCCTAAGGCGAGGAAAATATAAATATAAAATAAATATTATAAATAAAGATAATAAATAAAAATAATTACTAGGTAGATTACTAACGGATATTAATTAAATAATAAATTTATAAAGCGAGTTCGATAAACGTCGAGAGTAGAAACGACCGAAAAGTAACCGTCCTAGTATACCGTATATATTCCGGATTATTAAGAATAATAGTACTCGTTTTAATATATACTTTAAGTTCCCGATTAAAGAAAATTAATTTATTAATCCTAATATATACTTTAGGTCGGTTTTATATAACGTTTTCTTTATTAAAACCTCTAACGATTTAATTAATCTTAAAATAAATATAAATAATAAAACGATATAATTTTTATAAACTCTTATTAATAATTTTAAAAGTAAAAATAACGACGATTCAAATACGAAGAATAACGGAACCTCTATAACGCGCGATAATAAAAGAGTTAATTAAATTATAATAAATAATTAACCCCTAATAAGTATAATATAAATAATAATAATAACTCGACCGATCCCGTCTACGGTAAACGATTTATTTAAATAATTATAAAAAGGCTTTATAAATACTAAAACCGCGTATAACGAGAAAACGACTAAACGCGTAGTTATTAATTAAATATTTAAACTAGTATTTATCCCGGAGTAAAACGAAGTAGAAAATATTCCGATTAAAGAAAAAGAAAATATTAAAAAGTCCTTAAAGAAAAGAGCGAAGAATAAATAAATTAATAATAAAATTTAAATACTAAAGTTAATAAATCGGGTTAAGTTATTAAATATATAATTTATTAAAGTATCGGTAAATCTTAAAAGTAAATATTAGTATATTTTAAATATTATTAATTTTATTAGAAAGCCGTCTACGGGTTTATATTAAAACTCTATATTAAATATCGACCCGAGGTTTAGTAGGATTAATAAGTCAGGGGTCCGGGTAGGGTCCTATTAGTAAATAGTATTTACTATTAATAGGTTTAGTAACTCGATAAATAATTAGTAATTTAAATATTAGACGAATAGGCCCATTATATACCCTATAGTATACGTATTTGTATGCGCATTGGCATGCGCCATAGTATGGGTCATAGTATGGGCCATAGTATACCCCATAGTATACGCAATGGCGTACGCAAAGGTATCTTGAATAGTATGCGATATACGCCCCCCGCAGTAGTCTTTAAAACATCAGACGAAAGCCCCCCATGGCGTGCGCAATTATGGCATACGCCAAGGCATACGCCATGGTATGCGAAATAGTATGATATTTATGTGCGTATAATCCCCGGATATGCCCGGGTGACGCCCCTACGAGAATTTTTATTAAAACTTATTATTCCGGGCCCGGTAAGTCGCTAGCGTTAATAATCGTCGCTAGGGGTCGCTAGCGTTAATAACGACGATTATAAAACTTTATTTATTTCAGCTTTATAATAAGGCTAGTTATTATTAATATATTAATAATATATATAAATTATTAAAATTACTAATCTTATTAAAATTAATTTAGAGTTATTAATAGGATATTACCCGGACCCCCGATTTATTAAATTTATTAAAAATTACTTACCCGGACCCCTAATTTATTAAATCTATTAATTGGATACTAGTAATTTTATTCGTAAATTAAAACTACTAGCCCTATCCGCGCGGTCGGTAACTAAGATTTTAATAGGAGTTTTTAAAATTTATTAATAAATAACGGAATATATATACTAGAATAATAAAAGATAGAAGGACTATTATTTTCTTTTTAAATTAAATAATATTAAAGATTATAAAGCCGGAAAAAAGATTTATATAAAAGAAATAATAATAGGTTTTATTTTATTTTAAATACCCGGTATATTCGTTTTATTCGAAATAGAGATTTTCTAAAACGGGGGATACTTTATAGATATTATAGAGTTTAAAAAAAAAAAAATTAACTTTTATTAAATTTAAAATTAATAATTAACGAGAGTTTTAAACTTTATAAAGTTTTATAATAACTTATTTAAACTATTTATTTATATTAAATTATAAAGACGTAAAGAAAATTAGAGGGGAAAAAAGATATAATTTATATTTTATAAAGAGAATAACGAAGGATCTTTAATTACCCGATATATATTACCCGTCTAAAAGGCCCTAAAGAATCTAATATATATACGTCGACTTTAATATATTTAAAAAACTTATATTAAGTTATAACCCTAATCTCTTTCTTCTCTTTATAGATTTATTATCTTATTAATTAAATTTAATAAAGATATAGATAATATAAAAGAATAAAACTTTTAGGTAGATATTATAATAAATTTATAATAATCCTAAATTAAAAATCTTTACCGAGAAATTAAATATATTAAATCGCGATCTTTTAATAAGATTAAAGAAGGCTCTTTATTCTAACGAAAATTATAACTTTTTAAAAGTATTTTATTTTATATCTTTAACCTCGTTTCTTAATTAAATCGATAAAGTTTTAACGAATAAAATTCCTATAATAAAAAAGAGAGGTAATAAAATTAAGATATTAAAATAATAACTTTAATAAAATATAAAATAAAATAGAATTATAATAAATAAAATATATACCGAGAATAACGAGACTATAAAGACGATTACTAAAATTCGGAAAATCGATAATATAATACCGGGTTAAAAACCTCGAAAGATTTTAATTAACGGGACTCCGTTTAAATTATTACCGAGGACGATAATAAATTAAACAAATACGTTTATAAATAATAAATAAATTATATTATTCTTTAAAAAAGATTACCTTTACTTAAATAGGGCGCGTAAATACTTAAAATATTATATAAAAAATAAATTTATTAAACTCGGTAAAAGGTATAAAAGTCTTATCCGAAATATATATAATAATTATAATATTAAGGACGAGTACAAGTAGTATAAAAAAACTATAGTTATTATTATTCGAATACTTTAAATATAATATATACTAGAGTTTATTTTTTTCGGGGAACCGTTAATTAAATTTAAATTTAATTATTATTTCGACTATTTTTTAAATTACCCGTAATAGTATAAACCGTTATTAAATCATTACTTCGAGGAGATAAATTAAGAAATTTAATAAATTTATTATAATACTTTACTCGCCTTTAAAAATTATAAAAAGAATATTATATTAGAGATTATAGTACGTTTATAACTCGCGGCCGTATATTATATTAAAATTCTATTATTATTCTTTAAACTAACTCTTTATAAAGATACGAAGGATCTTAAATTAATAAATAATAAATTAAAGAATAATAATTAATTTAGGCTAAAGAAAGAGAAACTTTATAAATTAAAATAAAAAGATTTATTCTTTGAAAAAAGTATTAATTAAATCGCTAAAGTAAATAACTATTTCAAAATATAAATACTAGACATTCTTAAGAATAAAATATAAGGGGTCGATATAAAGATAATTATTATAATTATATTCTTTATCTCGGCTTTTATTATTTATTAAATAAATATTTTTAACGGAATCTTATATTATAATATAAATCTTATCCTACGTTAAGAATATCGTATTAATAATTATATAAACGATTTATTTAATATAAAAGAGACTTATCGCTTTAATTTACGGAGGTATATTTAAATTAAAATAAATTAAGATTATTAAACTCTTCTAGGAGAGTAAAGATAATAAAGAAAATATAATTTTAAATCCTATACTTTAATTTCTAATAAGATCTATTATATTCTTAAATATAAAATAAATATTTACGACCTCTAAATATATTATTATCTTTAACTCCGAGTAATTAATAAGTATTAAGGACTAGGTAATATATCGTATTAATCGAATTAATTAAAATCGCGCGATATATATTATTAAAATCGTGAATATAATTTCTAATATAAATATAGTTATTTATAATAAATAAAGGGCTCGACGATAGATATATCGAATAATAAAAGATTTTATAAAGGAGTCGGAGAGTTATAAACTCTAGGAAATCTTAAAGAAATATATTTATAATAACGAAGATAAATAAAATAAGTATAATTAATTATAGAAAAATAAGTAACTTATTACTATAGAGGTATAACGAAAGAATAACGATATTTATAAAAAGAGATATTAAGAGAGTAGACTAGCGGTATTAATAATTAAAAAGAGTTCGATAATATAGAGGAGATAAAATAGTCGTAAATTCTATATTTAACGGTTACGGTCTTATTATTAATTCGGAGATATTAAAGATTAATACTCGTATTCTCGAGTTATTTAAAGTACTCTTTATAAAGAATTTTATAATTAAATTTACTTTTTCTAATTATTAGAATTTATACGGAAAGATATTTCTCCTCTTTAATATTTAACTATCAAAGTTTTAGGGTATTTATATCTTAAAATTAAATAAAAATTATCGAGCGCCTATAATTAATAAATAAGTAAATAACTTTAAGAAAAACTTTATAAATATCGGTAAATCTCAAAAACTCCTATTAAAACCCTAGTTACCGACCGCGCGGATAGAGTTAGTAGCGTCCTATTAATAGCCCTAAGTTACGGATAAAACTAGTAACGTCCTATTAATAGGTTTAGTAAATTAAGAGTCCGGGTAGTATCCTATTAATAGGTTTAATAACTCGGGGTTACTATTAATAACCTATTAATAAATATAATAATCTTTATTTACCGACACTATACTCCTAGTACCGTTAGTATCTATTATTTATAAATAGTATACTACTAGCCCCGATAGTATATCTAATTTACTAATAATATACTCGAAGTATATTTAATAAATTAACTATATATTAACCTCTACCGGTATAATATACCTATTATTAAATTTAAAGTTTAATTATTATTTAATATCTAATATTTACTACTAATATTTACTAGAGATTATATTATCGTAATTATTTTTTCTTTTATATTCGTTAGAGTTATCGTCGTTTATATTTATACTTTAACCCCTACCGCCTCTACTAGTACCTAGTTTAGGGTATTTATACGAGATACGTTTAACCTTCGCGTAGTATTAGTAAGATTTCTCCTTCTAATTATCTTACCTCTATTATTATTAATAATACTTATTCTAGTTATAGTAGTACTATTAATAATAGAGATAATAGCGAAGAAAATATCGACGACGTCGATAATATAACTAGTAGGTAAAACGGTAATAAATAGTTTAACTCTATAAATAAAGAATTTATAACGGCCTAAATATAACCTAGTATTCTCACTAATAATAATATTTAAAATTTTTATATCTTTATTTTTAGATTACTTTATAAACTATCTAGAACGCCCTAAAAGCGGACGATAATTATAGAAAATTATAAGATTTTTCGTTATAAGGTATTTTTATATAGTTTTTATCCGATTTAGATAGTTATTATATCCGACTTAAATAATTATTATATCCGACTCGGATAGTTATCTCGTCCGAATCGAAAAACTATTTTATCCGACTCGAATAGTAGTAGGATATCCTAGAATTTCTATTTATAGGCGCTATAAGTATTTAGTTTATTAATACTATTAATAAAGTAAATAGATATTAAATTAAAGGACTCGTAAAGCGAGTAATATCTTATTTTTATAATATTAAGCCCGTAGATATAGTCTTTATTAAAGATATATCGCTATTATCTACCGCGATATTTATTCGGTAATCCCTTTTTAAATAGGATTTTAGTCGGTCTCTTTCTTTCTATATTAAAATATTATTAACGTAGACCCCGTTAATAAATACTTTAAAAATAAATAATTTAATTACGAAAGCTAAGGCCTTTAGCCTATAATATTTAATAATAAATACTATATTAATCTTCGCTTCGATATACTTTATAATAGATTTAGAGTTATTACTATTTATATTATACTTTTATAATTAAAGTCCTTTGGATTTAACTCCTATTTTAATAATATTAATAATAATTATTATCTTCGTGACTATAATCTAGTAAAGAGGAAGTAACGTCGATTTATATTTATAGGCTTAAACTTTTATTTAGGCGGTAGATATATAATTAAGCGAAGATACTACCTTATATAATTAAATTAAGACTATATTCGTTTTATTTAAAACCAGATTTTTAACTTTTATTAAATTATTAATTTTACTATTCTTCGCCTTTATAATTTCGTCTAGTATATAACCGAATATATTTATTAGTCTTTATATTATAATAATCGGTTATTAAATATTATTTATTATAACCGGGATACTCGTTAGGTTATTAATATTATCCGAGTTATTTAAGAATCTCTAAGCCCTTAGAGCCTAGTTAAAGAAGTTATTAATATTATTATATTAATTAAATAAAACGAGTACGGCTCTAAGGCTATCGTCGGAGAGAAAGAAATAATATTATTAATAAATATAATTTCGGTGGCTAGAATATCTTCGGGCTTTTATATTTATTAAATATAACGGGTATAACTCTAAAACTATCGTCGGAGAAAAAGAAATAACGGTATCGGTAAATATAACTTCGGTAACTAGAATATCTTTAGGTTTATAAATAGCGCCTTTCTTTTTAAGAGAGGGTATAGTTTTATTATTAACTTCCCCTTTACCTAAGGTCTTAACTTTAACGGTATAATAAAATATTTACTCTACGATTTCTTTCTCGTACTTTAGATTTTAAAGCTCGGTAGTAACTTTACCCTCCTTAATTTTAATCCTCTTTATAGTATTATTTTAGGCTCGGTAATAACCTTACTCTCTTTAGTTTTAATTTTCTTTATAATATTATTTTAGGCTCGGTAGTAACTTTAGCGATATAATAAAATATTTACTCTACGATTTCTTTCTCGTACTTTAGATTTTAAGGCTCGGTAGTAACTTTACCCTCTTTAATTTTAATCCTCTTTATAGTATTATTTTAGGCTCGGTAATAACCTTATCCTCTTTAATTTTAATTTTCTTTATAATATTATTTTAGGCTCGGTAGTAACTTTACCCTCTTTAGTCTTTATCCTCTTTATAGTACTATTTTAGGCTCGGTAGTAATTTTACTCTCCTCGGTCTTAATTCTCTTTATAATACTATTTTAGATTTAGTTTTAATTTTCTTTATAATATTATCTTTACCCTAGGTATATACCCTTATAACTTTATTCTTTAGAGTCGCTTTAATAAGGATCTCGATTTAATATTCGATTATTTTTTCTATATATAGGACCTTTAAGGCCTTCTAGTATTAAACGGATTTAAATAACGAAGTCTAGATATAAGTATATTTTAAATTAATCGACGGATTTTCCTTTTTATATTTGGTCTAGGCTTTAATAATTTCTAAAAAATTTCTATATTTATTAAAAGACTTAATTCTCTTTATAGTATTAGGATAGATTCGCTCCGGAAATTTAATATAAATATCTTAAATAAAACTACGTACCTCGTTAAAATTAAAGTATCTAGAGGATATAATATAATCTTTCGAATAAAAAACGATTTTTAAAAACTTATTTAGTATAGGTTATATCGATTCGTATAATCTCTTCCTCCTAGATAATATAGGGCTTAGTTTATTATTAGTATTAATATTAAATTCGGAATTAAATTTAAAAATAGTAATACTCTTCTAGTTTAAGGGACTAGGCGTAATTATAAACTCGTTAACTAATATACTATAAGATTAATTAAGTATTAACGGATTTAATATTTTAAAAATTAATCGTGAGTTGGTTAAAATCTTACGAAATTAGAAGGCCTATTTATTTTATTTCTTTTAAAAAATATTAATTTAAGCGCCCTCTTTAATATACTTCTTAATTTATTATTTAAATCTTATTATTTCTTATATAATAACTACTAGAAGGTTTTTATCTAACGGTTCTAATAACTCCTTTAATCTAGCGTCGATATTATCCGTTTTTTATTAAATTTTATTAATAATATATAGGAGGTTAGACGGATATTAGTAATTATCCTTAAATAATAATAAACGGGGCTCGTTTATCTTTTTTGAATATAAGCGGTTAAGTATTTAAAGAGTATTAATTATAATATAAAAGTACCGAAGCGTCTACTATAAATACCGAGCGCGGTAGTATAGGGTTTATTCGAGTTAAAGAAGGTATCTTCCTCTCTCCTCGTTATAACGTAATTAACTCGGGTATCCGGATTATTTTTAATAGAATAGTACCCGAAGTTATAATAGAAGCGTTCGCCGTTAAATATTTAAATTTATTATTAAAGAGACTCGCCCTTTTATATTTAATCGGGTTTTATTAAACCGCCGATTATTCTTCCCTCTATTTTAACCTTCTTTATTAAATTAAAGGCGCTCGAATTAATAAAATTATTAATTAATATAAAAGTAAAGAGGTTAGTATAATCCTTTATTTAAATATATTCTTTTATAAGATATCGTATAATATTAATTAAATAGGTTTCCGCTAGAATCTTTAGTTTATCTTTAAAGATATAAGTCGGCCTTTAAAACCTTTAATTACCGTAAATATAAATTAATTACCTTTATTCTATCGAAATTTAGGGAGTTTAATAATTATAAATTAATTTCTTTTATTCGAAGATATATACGGATAAGTATAATTTAATAATTATTAGAAGGTACGAGATAATAACTAGTATAATATATAATCTATAAAGAAATAAGAAAATAAAGGTTTTAGAAAAAACGAATTCGAGGAAATAAATAAATTAAAGTAAATAAAGTAGAGATTAATAAGAAAATATTTAGTACTAGAGTATTATATATTTAGTAAGATAAGGTTCGTTATTACTACGGAGTAAATAATTTAACTAGTTCTCTAAGGCGCCCTATATTCGTTATTAAATAACGAGGATACTATCGTATTATAAACGTAGGTAGTAGTATAGATAATCTAGTTATATTATAATTAAATATAGCGAGTAATACTATAACGTGAATAAGTAGAGAGAGAAAGATAAAAGGTATATAAATTACTTCTTATTTAAATAATTATATTCCTTTTTAATACTCGTCGCTCGGTTATATAAGGTTCTTTACTAGCTCCCGGTATTATTATATTTTTCTAGAATTATTTTTATTTAAGGCTCCTAAAAGTTATAATATTCCGATAGTAATTTAATTATATATACTAGTACTCCCCTAGTATTTAACTTTAGACTTTTATTAATAACCTTAACCTATTATCGTATCTTTCGTATTAACCGGATAGAGGAGACGTATATTATATAATTTATAATTAAATAAGCCCGTCGACGTTAAACTTATCGAGATATAAGAGATTAAAAAGGAGATTATTAGCGTTATTATAAATAATAAAGAGAATATATAATTATTATTAATATTTTAATTTAAGGCTATTTACTCTTAGGGGGGTTATAAATATCGAAGAATATTTAGTTTAAAGGTAAAATTCTAGACTCTAGGAGATATTTTAAAGATAATAATTATTATAAAAAGATCGCTATACTTAAGTAAAGAAGTAATAGATAATTTAAATATTTAAAAAAGTACGAGTATATATAAGTTAAGGCCTCTAGTATAAAGAATATAAATAAATAAAAGTATTAAAAAAAGTGAAGTATAAATCGATAGGAGGATATTCGGGGTAGAAGTAATATATATTTAATAATATAAAGTTTATTATCGTTATAAAGTAAATAAATTACCCGAATTTTAAGGCGCTTTAATTATAATAATTTCCGAGAGGGGCGATTTCTTCGACGTAACCTCCCTTCCTTTTTTTAGTCCTATAAATAACGAAGATTAAAAGGACCTATTTATTTTCTACTTATTAGAAGATATTATAGACGTATTAATACTAGATATCTAAGAAGTTATTAATTTATTAATATTAACCTCTAACGGTGTAAACGCTATAAATAGTTACGTCGAAGAGTATAATATAGACGGTGCGTAGTAAGATATTAATAAGAATATAGTAGAATTCGGCGATTTAGAGTCTAACCCTACCGTAAATAAATAATAATATTATATTCGTTATTAGATAACGAAGTTAGGTTTAAAGTATTCGAATTTCTTCGATTCCTTATTCGTTTTATTCGGCGTGGATATACTTCTTAAGGGTAATTTCTAATTTAAGGTTAACGGAATTATAATAATTATATTAATTAAAAGTGTAGGAGGGGGGTAAAAAACTAGCCTAATTTATTAAATAATATTTATTATAACTCTAATAAAGGTATATAATAATATATAAATTTTAATTATATCGTAATTAATCGAGTAAAAAATAGTATAATAATATAAAAGGGTAAAGGTAAAAAGATAAAAAATAAATAAATAATCTCTTATTTACGTAATTATCCCCCTTTTTTACTATTTATCCGTTTAAAACTTTATTCGGGGGAAGACCTTTTTATCGGAGTATCTTAACGGGAGAGAGAAATATAATAAAGGTATTTACCCCTAGTTATTAAACTATTTAAAAATTAATAAATTTTCGTTAAAAAGGGTAATTACCTTCGAGCCATTATTATATAATATAATTTTAATAACGTCTTCGGATTTAATTTTTATTTCGGGTTTATATTCGCCGGAAAAGATACCTCTAAAGAATATCGAGACTTTAAATAATAGTTCTTTATATATATCGAAACTCTTAACTTCTAGGCCGATATAAACGAATATAATTAAATTATAATTAGAGTTATAAAAAATTATTAATATTATTTCCTATACTCTAAATAGTATATTTATTTTATAATATCCCTTTTACTCTTTAACTTTTTAGGTTCGGTCGTTATAATAAACTCCTCCCTCTTAATCCTCTATATAATATTATCCTTATTTTATATATTCGTATTTAAACTCCGTTATTCGTTATTATCTTTATCTCCCTACGTATTATCCTTCCTCGATAACGAGTTAATTATATTAATCCGTATAGCGATCCCGCTTTTATTTATAGTATTCCCGAATATAAATTTTATACGCTTCCTCTTCTTTATAAAACTCGTATCCGTAGTCTTTAAAATACCCGGTTTTAGTATATTATTAATTTAAGAGGTAGTACCTATACTCGTATTATTACCCCGGTTATTTAGGATTTAGTATCTTTAATTATAATAAAATAATAATACTCTTAATTCGTTTCTTCGATTTTATCCCCGAACCCGATTCGGGTAATTCGTTATCCGAGTCGAATAATAATATAAGCGATTTAATATTTAAATTAAATAATAATATAGGCGATTTAGTATTTAAATTAAATAGCGATATAATTTAACTCGGATTTCGTTCTTTAAATTACTTTATTAAGTCTTTATCCTTATATATTTTTTATTACGGCGACTAGTAGAAATCCTTTTTCCTTATAATATTAATATTTATAACTCTTTCGTCGCTTTATATTTAATTTATATATACGCCCTTCGTTTATAATTTAAATATAGATTTCCTCGGCTACCCTCTAGCTCTTCGTAAGAAATTTAGGGTTATAAATAATATTATATTAATCCTAGTCGATAAATAAATTAATATAAAAGAAGTCCCTTCCCTTTATTATTATAGGTATAAGATAAATATTTCGCTCGATATTTAGTAGTCCGTAGAATCGCCGATTATTTAATATTCTAGGGTTAAAAGTATACGATAAACGCGCTTTTTCTATTTTTATTATTCTATAAAACTCTTAAACCTACTTTAAATATCGATAATTAAAGACTTTTATAAAGGTATTTTATAAACGAGTAAATTATTATTTTTAGTTCCTCTAGCCTAAATGCTTTACCTTTATAATAATTTATATTTTATTTATTAATCTTCCTTCTTATATAGTAATAGGATTCGTTTCGATCGACTTTTATTCGTATACCTATATACTATCCCTACACTAACTATAATAGTATAGTTTTATATTTAGTCTATAGATTATTATATTCTTATAAAGGTGGCTCGGATTAAAAGAGTCCTCCCTTAATATCTTTTAATATATTATATTTTTAAGGATATAAACTAGGTAGTTATTAACCTAATTATAATCTACCTCCCGTTTATTAATTTTAGTATTCGGTATTATTAGGCCCTATATAGACGCCTTTACTCGATTCGCTTTAATAAATATAACTAGACCTTCGAGAAAACTCTTTAGGTTAAGTATCTTCGTTATATTTAATACTATATATTAATAACGAGTATCGTATTTATAAATTTACCGTAAAGTAACGTCCTTATCTATATTCGTTTATTAATTTAATTTATTAAGATTTAAAAGAACCCCGGCCTTTATAATCTTTTTTTCTTTTTACCTTTTTTTTTAATTAAGTAGTATAATCTTTATCTCCCGATACTCTAAATTATCCTTTATAATAATGATTTTAATATAGCGAGTATTATATTCTATTATTTACTCTTAATAATCGTCGTATTTATTCGTTCGTTTATAGTAGTTTTTTAATAACGTTAGGTATATCCTCTTTATTATTTAAATACTATAAAAGTCTAATAGACCGTATTATCTAATTATAGATACTATATAAATAAGGATATAAAATTTAGGGAAGTTAAAATATAACTCGCCCGTTTTTTTATTAATCGGCCTATATTTCTTAAAGACTTCTTTTAGTAGATTAATTTTATTTAATATTATATCTATATACCTAAGTGTTTCTTCGTTATACGAACGATATTTTATAAATATAATAAAGTTAATAATCGCTCGTTCTATATATAGTATTTCGGGTATCTTTTCTAATAATAGAGGGGTAAATACGGGTATAATTACTCGTAAAAATTATTTACTCTCCTCCCCCGTCTACTAACTAATTTTATTAAAGTTTAGGAAACGCTTTAGATTAATATATTTGGGTACGACTCGAAATCGACCGTCGAGTAAAGTTTTTATCTCTTCTTTTATTCTACTCTTTTTAATATATTAAATTTATTAATCTAAAAAATAGTTTATTAACCCCTTTATTATTAAAGTATATAATATATTAAATATCTAGATCCCGAAGATATTAACCACGAAATAACTTTCCGTGAAGCTACGGCGGTTATATACTATTATATCCGATAGTTATTTAGGTATATCTTTATTATAGATTCTTTAAATATATAATTATTCTATATATTACTTTAATATCCTTAAAGGATATAGGACCTTAAGGTGTAATCGCTCGCGTTTATTCGGCGGTATTAAATATACCGGATAATATTTATTATTTTTAATAAAGGTAATTAAAACTTATTCTTTATAGTCGCTAGGTATAGAAATTAAAATCGGATAATATCGTTAAATTAGTCCGTTTATATATATAATATAAATCCCCTTCCGAGCGTGCTCCTTAAATACTTTAAAATTACGCGGTTAATATAGATAAATATTAATTATAATTACGATTAATTTACCCTCTACTATAAGTTTTAAAATATAATAATATACTTCGGCTTTTACTTTATTATAAATTATTAATATTAAATTAAATAATATTATCCCTAGCCGAGTCCCTACTCGTTATATACTTCGTTCGAGGTTATTGATAATAATATAAACCGGCTAGGCCTACTAGTCTCCGTATATTTAAAATAAATAAGTCTTATCCGATCCTATTATTATCGGTATAACGGTCGAGTCGTTAGGTAGTTTAATTTATATCTTTTACTACTAGCCGGCTATATATATTTTATTAATAATAAAATTTATATTAAGATTTCGCTAGTATATCGGTATATAGTTAAGGCTCGAATTAAATAATATATATCCTAATAACACTTTTATAATAGATATTATATCGAAGTAAGGATAAAATATATTCTAGGCTCGTTACTAGATTTATTTATATAAACCTAGAAAGTTTACCGGACCTAATTCTTATCGGTATTATTATATTTTATATTAAATAATTTGGCTTTTAATAGTAGGGCGCTATCGAAGTTATAATATTTATAGAAAGATCTTAATCGACGGTCTTTAAAGAATTTATTTATAGAACCGCTAGAGAGTCGCGCGATATATATTTACTCGGTTATTATATAGTCTACTTTTAATCCGAAGGGATAGTAATTTATACCCGATTCGGATAATTACTCGGATAGAGACTTTAAGCCTAGTATATTTTTTTTTATTATTAACCTCCCCGTACCTCGCTCCGGTAAATATTATTCTACCGATATAATTATTAAAAATAATATTATATTAATACCGCCCGAAGCCGTTATAAAGGTTATTTATTCTATTATTTAAATTAATACGTCCTAAGGATAATATATCTTATAGTCCTCCGCGTCTTAAAATATTTATTCTAAAATATCGTTATCTATATAATTATTTAATATGTACTATTTTTTAAAAAAATAACTATACTTTTAGCCTAAAAGCGACTCTTATTATTAATATCGTCCTCGTTTTTTTCGTCTATATAAATTAGGGGCTTTATAGGATCTTTATAAAGACGCGTCCGTTTCCTACGCGTTTAATTAAAGTTATTAAATCGGCCTTTATATTATAATAAATACCTAGAAAGACCGTTACTATTAAGATATTATTTCTCGTAATATCGATACTATTAATTTATTCGTTTTAATAATAGTATAATTTAAATTACTTTTTCTTAATAAGTTTATTAATAGGGTAAGATATTAATTAGCTTAAAGTCCTTATATAATTAAAATCTAGGTAATTCTAGTACTACTCGTTAATTATCCGAGATATATACGAACTACGTAGTATATTAAGTTATTCGTATATTAGGTGTACTAGACTTCGAAGGTAGGATTTAATTTTTAGAATATCGAGGAAGCCTCGTAAAGTCTTAGAAATAAATCCTTAATACTAGGTATAATAATTAACCAATATAACCGCAGTAATAAAATATTAATATTATAAGAATATTATTTAGTTTAGTATATAAAAGAGTATAAAAAGAAGTCGTATATATTATTTTATCTATTTAAATAAGAAAGAGGCTAGATTAAATCTATATATTAAATACTAGAGTTAGGGAAGGGGATCTTTCTAAAAGTCTATATATATTAACTAATAAATATACGAGAGTTATTTTTTAATATTAAATTTATAGAGGCCTTTACGCTATCTCTTTGCCCCTTTATCGGATCTTTTATAAAACGTATTTACCGTTAAAACGGGATAATTACCCGTTAGTATAAAGATTCCTCCGCTTAATAAGAATATAATATACTAGCTTATCGTATCCCTAGCGATTATACTTAATAATTATAATATTCTCGATCGTAGGTAAACTCTACCGTTTTTAATTTAGAGTATAATACGATATTAACTAAAAAATAATTATGGCCTAAGTTTACTACTATATTTAATAATAGTTATAAACCGTTAGTAGTACTAGAGTATAGACTTATATAAATATTCCAATAGTATAGTATTTAGTTAGAAGTAAGCGGTCTTTTATATTATTTACTTTATTTATTTCTCCCGTTATACCTCTCTTTATAGTATACTAAGCGTAGCCTTAACCGACTCGGACGTTTTTTATTATTCGGCTACTTTTAAGATTCAAGAATATATAGAAATAAAAGTATTAATCTTTAATAATAATCCTATAATAGTTTAAATATAATAATAACTTTATTAACTACCCGATCGAATATAATTCCGCTTTAATAAGTATTTAGTTATATATACTATTAATTCGCACTTAATACGCGAATTTAATATTATTTTAACGTCCGTTTCTAGTTATTACTATTTTATTATTCTTTACCCTCTTTACTTTTATTTAAACCTAGGATCTTCTACTCTATTATATTCTAGCGTTATAATAAGTAAGATTTTATAAATATTAATATTAAGTTTCGACGAGTTTAATATTATCGTTTTAGCGCTACTAGTTATAAAATAAATAATATATTTATTTACTTTATTTATTGAAAGTCGATTCGTACCCTTTATTTATCCTTTCACCCCCTTTATTTATTAATTATATTTTATCGTCTTTATTTATTAATTATACTTTACCCTCCTTATTTTAATTTTTATTAATAATATTTATTTCTACCTCGCTTTTTAACGTAGATAAGTTACCTACTATAATACTATCGATTCCTAACTTCTATATTAATATCGGTTTAAATAATCTCCGATAAAATATTAAAAATATCGAGCTCGGTTTATAATATACGCCGAAATTCTTCGCCGTAGTTAGAATAAAGCTAGAGAGGAGAATACGAGATATAAGAATATTAGGTAGAACCTTCCGTAATAATAATACTAAGATTATTTATCGCTAAATTATCGATATTATTATTCTTAATTTTAATTTATTTAATTATTCTTTTTTATTTTTAGATAAAGGGATACGGTAGTTTCTACGCTTAATTAATAAAAATATTATTAAAGCTATAAGCCGTTAATTTAAATAAGAATCCGAGGAGTCGTATAAATCTCTATATTCTAAAGTTAAAAGGACCGAAGACGATTACTCCGAAGGTAAATTTTATATAGGAAATTACGCCTCGCCCCCTCGAATATTTAAAGATCCTATAACGATTCTTTTTAAAATCTCGTATAGTCGTAATAATTAGATCCGATTTATTCGATTTAATATTATCTTAAAAGATAATATAAAGAATAATAATAAACCGGTATAGTTCCGGGTTAGTTATATTAAACTAATTAATATTTTAGTAATAAAGTATTTCTAGGACGAGTAAGATAATTTATATTAAAATAAACTCTAGTATTCTACTCCTAGCGAATATATAGATATTAATTATAACGAGGACCTATAGGATATACTAGTTAGTACGTAGTAAAGCGGAAGTTTTAAATAACCCCTTTATATTATATATAGGCCTCTTTATTAATTAAGTTATCCTATATAACGATCGAGATACTAGTTAATAGAAATACTAGTATTAATAGAAAATACCGAGTCTATAGTCGGTTAATATATCTAAGAATACTATAGTCCTCTCCCGCGAAGAGAAAAGACTTAATTAAAGAGGTCTTCCGTCTTTATCGAATATTTAAAGAAGCCTCTTATACTACCTCCTACTATTTAATAATTTTATTAAACGAATCCGCCCCCGTTTTTTCCTATTAAACGAATTATAACCCCTATTAATATATTATCCGATAATAATAAGGAGGAAGAAGAGGCGCCGAAGGGTTTAACTATTAATTAATTATATTGAACGAGGGACCCGTCCTTATATAATATTAATATAGGGAAAATAACCTCGGCGAGGGTCGCCGAGGTAGATATAATATCTATAAATATAAATAAACGGGAAACTCTATAAATTCTTTACCCTTTATCTTTCGATTCGCCCGTAATTTATCTACTCCGTAGTTTTATTATAATTAATAAAGAGGACCGACCCTAATAAGATAATAGAATATAGATATTTATAAAGTAGCTATTCTAGCTAAAACCCGGTAATAAGTCTATTTATAATATATATATTATACGAGGGTTAAAGCCGTAGAAAATAATAAATAGTAAGATAGTACCTCCTAAACTATATATTTATTAATTCTACGATATTATTTAGAGAAAGCGGCGGGCTAGTTATTATAAAGGGGCTATTAACGATAATAATTTAAAATTTAATAAAATTCGTTCTTAACTCTAAATCTCTTCTAATAATATTATTAAATCGGACTATATTAATATCCGACTCGACCTAAATATTTAATATTTTCCTTAACTTTATTACCGAACGTTAATTTAATTTATATTACTATTACTTTAATATTTAAAAGAAATTTCGGGATCTCGAAGAATTTAAAGAATCCGTTTATTATAATAAATATCTCTTTCTATATAAATTATAACCGTAAGCCGACGGCGATATTTATCTCTTTACGGGTCTACTAGATATCCGTTACCCTTATATATATAAATATAAGGATACTATTATTTATCCTATATAAAGTATTACCCTAGTCGTTATCCTAACGAAGGTAATAAGGAATTAACTAAAAGAATAAACTAAATAAATTAATATAGATAATAAGAGTTTAAAACTTTAATATTTCTACGCCTAAACTAAAAAAAAGTATTTTAATATCAATATTTAGCGATTTACCCCCGAAAACACTAAACTACTATATTATAAATCGGACGGAACTATAAAGTTTAATTAGGAAAAAATCCTATTTATATATAACCCCGCCTTATACGATATATAAATTAAGAAGATTTTAAATCGACTAGATACTAGCCTTAAATATGATTTCCGTATAGGATAAATCTTTATAAACGAATTTCATAAAGTAAAAACTAAAACGGGTACCGCCGCTAGATTTATTTAAAAAATTAAATATAATATTAAAAAACGGGTTCGAAAGAAATTCCTTAAGAGTAGTTTTAAATAAACCGAACTAGATAAAATATATAAATATAAATACTAGTAGAGTTTATCTTTTATATAGAGTTTTTTAATAATTTTATAGATTTATATTTTAAAGGACTACGCGATTATAATTAAATTAATTAAATAACCGTAGTAGTCTTAAGATTCGTCTACCGAGTATATAATACTTTATAAAATTAAGGAAATTAATTAAAGAATAACGAACCTACTCGTTTATATATACTTAAATAAGGATATAGAAAAGGCGGTTATAAATAAAATAAAAGTAATTCTTAATTCTATCGAAATCAAATAAATATTATTTATTAAGAATTTCGAGGGTACGGCCGAGCTTATTAAACTTCCCCTCTATAAAATAAAATAAATCTATTATTTTATTACGGACGCTTAACGAGAAGAATTTTATAAAGAGGAGTTATGAATTAATAAAGAGGTATAAAAGGAGTACTAAAGATTTATAACGATTATTAAAGCGGCGGGTAAAGAAGTACTTATAACGATTATTAATAATTACTTTAGAAAGGTTTATAAACTTCGCGCCGCGGGAGTAATATTAAACTTTCTAGTATTTACTCGAACTAAAAACCTAGTATTAACGGATAGAGAGCTCTCCGTAGATCCTAAATATAATAATAATAGACCCTATATAAAGTTCCTAGAGTTAAAGGGGAAATAAAAGGACTGGAATAAATATTTATAAAATAATATCTACGCCTACTATCTCGACTATTTTACTAAGGATATACCTAAGTTATTAATATTAAAAAAACTAATTAGTTTACTCGGCTAGGATATTTATAATAGGCTAGAGAAGCTAGTTATCTTTATTAATTTACCCGTCGTTACTTATATTATATTATATATAAGTTTAAACCTATCGGATAATATCTAGTATAAAACTCGTATTAATATTTATATAATAGTTAGAGAAGTACTACCCCGGCGAGTCTTTATAATATAGTTTATCCGTAGATCAAATTAAACGGGATAAAGAATATATCTAGTTATTTATAAAAGGGGATAAAATTCGCTTTCTCCTATTTATTAAATATATTCTTAGGACTAGGGTAACTCTAATTTATACTTTCCATAGTATTAATCTCGATACGGATTAGATATAATTCTTCGATATCTAATATAACGAGCGGATCACGCGCTTATCTTAAAAGAATAAGAAAATATATAACTACTATTTTATTCTAGATAATAAGAATTACTTAGATTAGATAGTATTAGATAAATAAATAAAGAATAATAAAATAAGGAAATAGGTTTATTTAATAATAGGAAAAGCGATAGGAAAATCCGACTAATATTAATAATCGGATAAAGAGGCGTTACTACGGGGGCTTTTTTTTATTATCGGCGAGTTAAATACTTTATATAACTCTTCTTTAAACTATAAATAGAAGTTCTTTATTACTCTTCTATAATTATAGGCTTAACGAGCTTTACCTAGGTTCAAATTAAAATAAATAATATAATTAATAATACTACCGTTTTATTTATATTACTTTAACTAGATACTCTAGTTTATACCGATTAATATCCGGTAGAGATATTATCCTTATAATACCTCCGTTATTTAATATAATATTAAACCTCTAGATAGAGCGTTTATACCGTATACTACCCTAGTATATTAAATAGTAGACCGTTCTAGTATAATTAATATCCTAGTACTCTCTTAACGACGAGGTCCAAATCGATAAAATATAAAATAATACTATACCTATATTTATCGTCGGTAAAGAGTTTTTATTAATAATCCTTACTAAATAACTAGTAAATATAATAAATATTTACTAGTATCTTTTCGTATTTTTTATATACTAAAGATACCTATTCGAGTCGGACGAGTCGATAATATATTAATTACTATTTAGTTATTTAAGTCGGATATAATTTAATATCCGACTCGATATTCGTTAATTACGCTTATATTAATATTATTTAATAGGTTTAGTAGAGTATTTAAAGTAGTACCTACCTAGATATTATTATTATTTTTTATATATTAACGTCGACGTCTTTATTTATAGTATCCTCTTTATTGTTACTAATATCCCTATTAATACTTAATAACTTATATCTTTATTTATATTATAGAAGACCTTTACGACCCCGTTATTATTACCTCCTCTCTACCCTCTCTACTTTTTATTAAATTCTATATTAACGTTAACCCTAGGAATTAGACGGTCTCGATTATTTCGCGTAATTTTATAATTAAATAATCGTACTATAAAGAAATATAGATAATATTAAAGAAAGAAATAAAATAAAGATATATTATAAATACGTCTTTAGAGAGCCTCGAGAACTAGGTTAAATTTAATAAAGTACTAAAGTAGTTAGATAGAATCTTTCTCTCCGTTTTTATATTTAAAATACTTTAACTCTAGCTCGAGAGCTATAAATTAAAAATAATTAAAAAGATTAATAATATATATAATTACTATCGTAATTATAGACGGTGTATTATATTATCTCTTTCTACCGATAGCCCTCCTTATATAACGCGCCTTTTTATTTTTAGTGAAACGGGCTTTTATATATAATCGACCTAAATAATAATTAATATATTTTTCTTCGCGTCTAAACTCCTAAAGGAGAAGAAGCCTCTAATAAATATTATATTAAATAAGATCGAATTTAGGATATTTAAAAAGGCCCTCCGCGAAGATAAAGTCTATAATAACTTTACCGATAAAATTATATATTATATCGGCGATAATAATATCGAAGTTAATTATACTTATAAGTTTAAAGCGGCTATATTATAAATATATAAAAGAGGCGAAAATCCTATTTTATTTACCGTTAAGGCGTGTATATAAGGTATATAATATCTTATTTTAGATATTAAACCCGCGTAGGCTAATTTTAACGTAGTAAATCGGTGTATTTATATAAAATATTAAGTATTAAGTATATTATATATTTAAAGTTAATATTTATCCTACCTAGTATATATTAGTCGGCTACGGCTCCCTATTTACCTTTTTAAATTAAACTATTAATCGCGTTATTATCCTTATTAATAAATCGTACTCTAGTTATATATCTAGCTCGGTTTAACTAGTTATTATATAATAAATATAAGTTATAATCCGCGCTCGTTATTATTTTAGAAAAATAGGAAGGGGGTTTTTTCTATAAATAACGAGATATTAATTATACTACCGCCGTATTTAACGGCTATAGATTAAGTAGTATATTTAGTTTTATTCGATTATACTTCGGCCGATACTCTAGCCCGAATTATAACGAATCTTAATTTATAAAATTATTAATATTTATTCTAGGTACTCGAGTTAACCTATACTTTTATAGTTTACTAATTATATTTTATCTTTTTTATTTATAAATTATATTTCGCGCTCTTTATTTCTTAACCCTCCTTAATTTTATTTTAATTAATTATATCTCTTTTAACCTCGCTCTCTATTATAAATAAACTACCTATTATAATACTAGCGGATCCTTATTTTTATATTAGAATCGGTATAAATAGCCTTTAATAGAATCTTAGAAATATCGAGCTCGGTTTATATTATACGCCGAATCTTTTCCCGGTAATTAGAGTAGAACTAGAGAAAGAGAATATAAAAGGTATATATTTAAAGTAGAAATCTATATAATATTAAAATTAATCTTACTCTTCGTTAAATTATTAATAATATTATTATTAATTTTAATTTACTTAATCGTATTCTTATATTTAGAAATAAAATAATATAATAATTTATATAGCTACCTAATAAAGTAGCGATTAAATCTACGACCCGTTAAGGTCTTAAATAAGAATCCGAAAAGTTATTTAAATCCTCGCGTTTTAAAGCCTAGAGGACCGAAGATAATTATTTAAAAAATATATTTTATATAAGAAGTCGCCTCTCGCCCCCTCGAATATTTATAAATCCTAAATCGATTCTCTTTAAAATCTCGTATAACCGCGATAGTTAGATCCGATTTATTCGATTTAATTATATCGTAAAAGATAATATAATGAACTATAATAGACCGGTATAGTTCCGGGTTAGTTATAATTAATTAATCGACGTTTTAATATCGAAGCGCTTCTAGGACGAGTAAAATAATCTATATTATAATAAACTCTAGTATTCTATTTATCGCGAATATATAGATATTTAATATAACGAGGGCCTATAAGATATACTAGCTAGTATATATTAAGACGGTAGTCTTTAATACCGTCTTTATATTATATATAGGCCTCTCCGTTAATTAAATTACTTTATTTAACAATTAAGGTACTAGTTAACTAAATTACTAATATTAATAAAAGATACCGGGACGACGATCGGCTAGTATATTATAAAAACCTATACTCTTCTCGCGCGAAGAGAAAATATTTAGATTAAGAGCGTTTATACTTTTTTATCGAAAAATTAAAAAAGCCTCCTATACTACCTTTTATCGTTTAAGAACGTTATTAACCGGATCCGTTTTTATTTTCTTTAATTAAGCGACTTTAAATCCTTATCGAGATACTTTTCGGGCTATAAATTAAATAATAAAGAAAAGAAAAAAATAACGTAAAACTTAATTATTAATAAATCGTATTAGATTAGGGACCCGTTCTTATATAATATTAATATATAAAAAATAACTACGGCGAGGGTCGTAGATATAGATATAATATTAATAAATTAAAATAAACGGGAAACTCGGTAAGTTCTTTACCCTTTATTTTTCGATTCGATTATAATTTATTTACTCCGTAGTTTTATTATAATTAACGAAAAGGACCGGCCTTAATAGGAGGATATAATATAAATATTTATAAATAAACTATTCTAACTAAAAAGCGATAATAAATCTATAGATAAATATACATACTATATAATTATTAAAATTATAAAAAATAATAAATAGTAAAATACTAGCCCCTAAACTAAATATTTATTAATTATATAATGTTTTTTAGAGAAGACGGCGGGCTTCCTATTACGGAGGAGCTATTAATAATAATAATATAGGTTTTAATAAGGTTCGTATTTAGCTCTAAGTCTTTTCTAATATTATTATCGATTTAGACGGTATTAACGTCCGAGTCGACCTAGATATTTATAATTTCCTACTCCCGTATTCTCGAATATTAAAGCGCGGTATATAGGTATAATTCTCTTTTTATTAAAGAATTTAAGATTTTTAAAAGACTTTAAAAACTCCCCCTATTACGATAAATACCCTCTATATAAAATAAAATCGTAAATAAATTAAAAGATTTATTCTTCTATAAACCTATTAACTATCGATTACCTTAGTATATATAAAAATAAAGATACTTTTCTCCTTCCTAAAATAGATATTACCCTTATTATTATATAAATAAAGATTATAAGTAATTAATTAAAATAATAAATTAAATAAATCGATATAAATAATAAGACTTTAAGATTTAGATACTTTTATATTTATTCTAATAAAATATATTATTACGTTATTATTAAGCGATTTATTTATAAAAATATAAAGTTATTATATTATAGTCTTAATAAAGGTGTAAAGCTCGGCTAGGAGAGTACGATAATTATTTATAACTTCTATTTATATAAGATATAAATTAAAATAATTATATAACGAGGGTATTAACCTTAAATATAACTTTCGTATAGAATAAATCTTTATAGACGAGTTTTATAAAATTAAAACTAAAGAGGGTAAAGCCGCCGAATTTATTTAAGAAATTAAATAAAAGATCGAAGAGTAAATTTTAAAAGTATTACCGAAGGGTAGCCTTAAGAAATCCGAACTATATTAAAGACGTAAATTAATATACCGTTAGGGTTTACCTTTTATATATAGTTTTTTTATAACTTTATAGACTCGTACCTTAAAGGAATATATAATTATAATCGGGTTAATTAAATAATTATAGTAGTATTAAGATCCGTCTACTAAATATATAATATTTTATAAAGTTAATAATACCGGTTAAAAGATAGCGAACCTACTCGTTTATATATATCTAGATAAGGATATAAAAAAGGCGGTTATGAATAATATAAAAGTAATTCTTAATTCTATCGAAATTAAATTAATACTTTATATTAAGAATTTCGAGGGTACGGTCGAGTTTATTAAATTTCCTTTTTATTAAATAAAATAAGTCCGTTACCCTATTATAAATACTCGATGAAAAGAATATTATTAAAAGTAGTTACGAATTCATAAAGAAGTATAAAAGAAGTATCGCGAAGTTATATTAATTACTAGAAAGGCTAGTAGACTACCGCCTATATCGACCGCTAATAGTTATTTTAATAAAGTTTATAAACTTTATACGACTAATATTATACTAAACCTTCTAGTATATATTTAAACCTATAGCCTAGTAGTAATAAATAACGAGCTCTCCGTAAATTCTCGGTATAATAATAATAAAGATTATATAGTATCCCCCGAGTTAAAGGGAAAGAAATAAAGTAGAATAAATACCTAAAGAATAATATTTATATTTATTATCTCGACGAGTTTATTATCGCCGAGTTATAAACTATAAGGTTATAGGTATATATAAAGTTATAGTCTATAAATAAATACTAGTTTTAATTTTCTTAAAATCTTACCTCTAGTAATTAATTCGTTACGTCGCCGTTACGCTAGGGCTTTAGGTATATAGGTTAATACTTTAATCGTATATCCCCTTCGGCTTTAATTAAAACTCGTAATAATATTTATATAAAGGTTAGAGAAGTATTACCCCGGCGAGTCTTTATAATATAATTTATCCGTATATTAAATTAAAAGGGACGAAAGATTATATTTAATTATTTATAGAAGAGAATAAGATCGTTTTTTTTTATTTATTAAATATATTTTTAAGACTAGGGTAACTTTAATTTATACTTTCCGTAATATTAATCTCGATATAGATTAGATATAATCCTTCGATATTTAAGATAACGGGCGGGTTACGCGCTTATCTTAGAAAAATAAAAAGACGTATAACTATTACTTTATTCTAGACGATAAGAGTTATTTGGACTAGAAATTATAGGCGAAACTTCTCTTTCTTAAAATTAATATCTTTCTTTAATAAACCTTAAGTTATAAACCGAGTAATTTATAACTTATAAATTTAATACTTATTTCCTTTATAAGGTTTATAACTCCGCCCTTTATATTTAATATAAATATAATATTATAGGCCGATAACGACTACCGATAACTAGATAAAATAATAGATTAAAATAAATAATATAAATAAAAGGCTTTTAAATCGTATTTATTTCTATATTTATTTAATATATAAGGTACTCTAATATTAATATACGGTAATTACCCCTAAGAATATATATTATATATAATACTAAGTTAACGTAAAGGCTAAATTCGGTCTAGATATTAATTTAGGTAGTATAGTTTCTATAATTTAATACCCGTTATTAATAGTTATTTCGAGAATACCTACGTTCTTTTATTATATACTTAACTACTATATTTAGTAATTATTTATAGTTTACTAGCCGGGCTTACTAGACGTTATTTCTTCTAGGTATAAATAATATATAATATTATAATTATTAACGACGTAAATATCGGTAGAGGAGTAAATAATTATATTCTTTATAACCTTATCCTCGCTAGTAAATAACTCTCGGTAGAAGGCGTCGTAATATAACGAATATAATTTATTTATATATTTTATAGTATATAAAGTATCCGACTCGGATAGAATATTAAATAAAAAAATTATCCGAGTTAAACCCGAAAGAGAAATATATTATTCGGTTAATATTATATTATAATTATTTTATTCTCTTTAACTTCTACTTTATTTATATTATATTATACTTTATTAAAAGTATAGGACGCTAAATACCTTATTATCTAAATATAAATCCTTTATAAACTCTTTTATATATATTAGCCTACTTTTCTAATAATATAACTATATCTTAAATTAGAAGAGATAAAAAAGAAATAACGGGTTTAATCGAAAAAAGATTTCCTTAAACTATCTATTTTTATATATATCTAATATTATTATATTCTAGTTTCTAGATTTATTATAACGATTACCCCGATACTACCCCTACCTACTATTATATTTATATTAATAAATTACGAGGATCGGATTTAATTAGTACTTTACGCCGTTTATTTCAACCCGGATTCTTCTCCTTTAAATTATTAAGTCGCTCCCGGCGCCGTATAGGGTAGGGTTCCGTTAATTCGTAATATATTCATTAGTAAAGATTCTCTTTATATAAATAATCGTAGATAAAATAAGAATATTAATTATCGTCGAATAATACGAAGATATAATTTAATCGCCGGATTTAATAGCGTAGCTTTATATCCTATTAATATAACTCGAAAGCCCGCGGTATAATATATAGTATTAATATATTATACTATATATAATAGGTCCGTTACCGGATATAATCGTCGATATTCGCTTTAATAAATAGTATTTAAAATATAATTTAAATCAATCCCCTTAATAGACCTAGCGTATATTCGTCGAGGTAATAAAAAAATAAAGGACTTTAGTAATTAAAGAGATATAAACGAGGATAATTTAAAGATATTATATTATAGGTAAATTATTTTACGGTATAAAGGAGAGGTAGGAGGAGTTAAAAATATAATAATTCGACTCGGATAAGATTTCGAGTTTAATACCGACGAGACTTTAATCGACTCGGTAAATTCTTATCCGACTCGGTTAAAGATCTCTAAACTAAATTAATAAAAATAATTAAAATAATACGATAACGACGCGCTAAAGAAAATCTACCTCTCTTTAATATCTTCGCCCCTTTTTTATCCCGGATTCCGAGTAATCCCTTTATTAATTTTTATATATTATTATTAAATAATAGCTTTACGCCATAGATTTCTAACGGAGTCGATTCGATATAGTAAATAAATAACGGGTAAATCTTAATAATAACTAAAGATTAAAAATCGAAAGTTACTACGAAAGTTACTATAAAAACTACTATTATAAAGAGGTAAATTACGAAGGAGACAAAGAAACGAAAGATATATCTAAATATATAATTAAATAAAACGATTATTAATATAATAGTATATTAAGTCCCTTTAAGGAGATAATAATAATAATATATAAAGTAATAATAACGAAGGAGGTAGTATAAAAGGGTAAAGAAAACACGTAAAGAAGAATAATTATAATTTTAAAGATATTATTAATATATCCGCTAATAACTAGGTAGTCCTTTCTAAAATAATAATTAATATTAATATTAATAAGTATTCTTCTCCCGATAATCTTAGTTTTAAAAAGAACCGCCTATTTATAATCGTTATTAAAGTATATTTTCTTAATTATACGAAATATATACGGCTAATAACTTTTATATAGGAAACGAAATAAATAGGCTTTCGAAATAAAAACTATATTATAATTATAAATTATATTAACTCCCTCTTATAAATAAGAGTTAATATTATATTTAATAAAAATAATCTCGGTTATTACTATTAAATATTTACGGCCTTAATAACTAGTCGTAACCTCGGAAAAAAAATATAAATCGTTAACTTTTATCGAATATATATCGGGTATATTAATATATAAAGAATAGGTTCCGATTATAAAAGGAGCCTCTTAAAAGGGCTTCGATACGAAGAAATATCTCTTAAATTCGGTAAATAATATAATAAAGACGTATTATATTCAAATATAACTAATATACTTAATAATATAATAACGAAGTAGTTAGGTATCGTTATATAAAGGTTATTTTTTCTAATTTAAAAAGCGACCGGTATAAATATCCGAATAAAAAGTAGTTACCGAGATTAGGCCTATAGCCGAATATAAATAAAAATTAACGAAGGGGCTAAACCTTAAGAAAGGGGATATATTATTAATAAATTTCTCTTAAATAATTAATTTAATAATAACTAATCTCTATAGTTTATACGAGGCGAGTAGCGGTAGTAAAGAAATAACGAACCGCGTCTATAATACGGGCGGTAATAGTAGGGTAAAATAAAATAAATATTATTATCCTCTCCTAGTCGCCATATTTTAAAGTTTAAATATATTACGCCTAAATATCCGCCCCCTTTATATCCTATACTTATAATTATATCCGATATTAAATATAGAGATAAAAGCGATAAAAGTATTATATAGACTTTAATTTCGACTCTTTAGGATAGGAAATACCGCCGTTATAAAGTAGAATACGAAAACTTTAAGATTTATTAATATATTATAAATACTACTACGCCTATATTTCTTTTAAAGATTATAAATAATAATGATATTAATAACCTAATACCGTAGCCGGAATACTATCGTATAAGAGTAAATAACTTTATAATTAAAATATAAAAGGAATAGAAAGCTTTACTTTAATATATATATAAATTATAAATTCTAGGTTAATTATATAATTTAGGCGGTATCCCTACTCTTAAAGAAATATAAAAGATTATAATCTCTACTTTTATATACTACCCGTTATATATTAAATAATAATTAATAATAACGTAACTCCTAGATAACTTAACTAACTTTAGAAATTAAATAATAAAGAAGATACGAAGTTAAATTTAGATAATAATAGAATACCTAGGTTTAATAATAAAATAGATTAAGAATAATACCTCGGACTATATATTCGACCTACGGTTTACCCTTCCGGATCTATAAAGTAATATAAATACTATTTCCTCTTATATCCGAATAAAGGTTTATTATTTACGGGTTTAACGTAAAGGTCGCTTCCTAATACCGTTTATTATAATAACGATATATCGTATATTCTTCTATAATAAGGTAAATAGTATTAAGTTTAAATAATATTACGAAAATATATAGAACCTATTACTTATTAGTACCGTTATTTTTATAGTAACGGCGCTTTATTATAGGTTTAAAGAATATGAAATAAGATACTATATTATTAAAAGATAGAATAATAATAAAGTTAGAAGTAAGATAGCCTCTTAAGATATAAATATTTATATTTATATTAATGGATCTTCGAGTTATATTCGAATAAGTTATAAAAGCGTGGCTCGAGTAAAGAGAAACGAAGGTACGCGTTATTACGAAGATATTATATAGTCGTATAATGGATATTTATAATAAAAATATATATAGTAAGAATTATTAATAGTTAGTAATTAATTTATTTAAAGAATCCCTAGAGGACCTAAAGAGTAAACCGGACTTCGTAAAGATAATTACGGAAATATAAATAAAAGATATTATTAACTCGCTACTCGATAATAATAATACTAACTCGCTATATAACGGGGATACTACTAACTTAATTAATAAGAATAATAATATAACCGAAGAATAGAGGTAAATAACGGGCGATATAATTTCGGTATATATAAAGAAGATAATTTATAAATATTACTAGTTAATTTAAATAAATAGGCCGAAGATATACCTAGTAACCCGGTCGTTAAAGAATACTAATCGGGGGAAAAGGAAAAGAATATATTTAGCGCGAAAATTACTAATATTAATAATAATAAAGACGATTTCGAGATTAAGGTATAATAATTATAGTATCTTTATACCCTCTTAAACCGGATCTACTTTATCGCGGGGCTATAAAATAAAGAATATCTATAGGATAAAAATAATTAAATTATAAATAATAATACGAAGTATAAAAAGATAAAATAAAGGTAGTTAAAAAACGAGTAAATAATATATTTATCCGTTAATACTATATATAGGGAGGATCCTAGGTAACGACTAGATAATTAATATAAATAATAATAAATAAATCTATATCTATTATATAGTAGTATTTAAAGAAGAGATCTAAGTTACTTATCTATATAAGCGCGAGTATATACATTTATTAGGAATCCGCCGGGTTATAAAAATCCTTTTATATTCTAAAATTATCCGACTCGGACGATATTATATATATAAGTAAACTATTAAAGCCGTTAAAGTTATCCGAATTAGATAAATCTAGGGTTAAGAAAGACCTAAAGGAGTTATAAAACCTAGATAATATTAAGTACTCGTGAAATATTTAAGGACGTAATAACTAGTAATTTAAATAATTAATAAAGTTTATAAAGAATAATGAACCTATATTATAAAAGTTATTAATATATATATACAATAAACTAGAGTTATTAAACTTATTAATAATAAATATTATTTATTAATAGGACCCTACCCGGACCCTCGACTTACTAATCCTACTAAACCTCGGGTCGGTAATTAATATAGAGTTTTAATATAAACCCGTAGACGGTTTTCTAATAGAGCTGATAACGTTTAGAGTATATTAATATTTACTTTTAAAATTTACCGATGAAACTTTATTATAAATATAGTAGAAGAGTCGAGAATATTAACCCTCCCGTTATTAACGGTTATATTAATAATACCGAGGTTATTAATACGATATTTATAATTATTAGAAATTAATCGAAGTCGCGTCCCTAAATACTTCTAGTTATTTTTAATAATAAAAGCGCCGATATTTATAATTAAATTAAATATAACTATAATATCCGTTTTAGAGTTATATCGTAATATATTTAAACGAGTAACGTTATTAAAAATACCCTTTAATATTATTTTAATATATTTATAAAATTTAATTATAAACTTAAAGGTACTACCTCTATAATTAAATCGAAGATTAAATACTTCGAGGAGCCTATAATAATTATTAGTATTAATATCTTTTATATAGTACCCGGCCTAGAGTAAGTTTTTATATTTATTATAATTATCTTTATCGATCGGATTACCTCTCGTTATATTATTATAATCGAGACGAATAACTCCCGTATTAAGATAATTACCTTTAATAATATTATTTTTATACTTCGTTCTTTAATAGATTAATAATAGAAGAATATTAACGAGGGTAGTCTATTTAAATATATTTATTATTTCCGTAACGGTGTTTTTAAAAGTTAATTTAGTTTACTTTTAAAATACGAGGTTATTAATATAAAGTATTTATTTATAAATTTAGGCTAGAATTATCTTAGTAATAAAATTAAATTCATTATTATAGTTACCGAGAAATATTATTATATTCGCTTCTTCCCTCCTATAGGTCTTATAGTTAATAAAAACGATAATCCTATATTTAATATAATTATTAATTATAATATTATTTACCTCTTCGAGAATAATATTTATCTTTATTTATACGTAGTTATCTAGGGTACTACTCGATCTATTTATTATTATATATTAATAAATAAGGTTAATATTCTACTAAATCGATTCTAGGTAATACTCTATAAATATTATTATTAATATTAATATATAACTACTCCCGTATCTCTTTATAAGTTTAATTTTAAATTTATAAAAATATATTAAATTAATAGAAGATAGTCCCCGTAGTATATTATATTTATTTAGTAATTAAGCGTAGTAAGGTTTATATCGATATAACTACCGCCGAGAGGGCTATACTTTAAAAAGAGCGACGGAAATTAAATAAAAAAACGTAATCTTATTTTAATAAAATAAAGTTATAGACTAAGTAATTTAAATTCTAACTAGTCGAGCCTTAGGACTAGATAAGTTTTAGTATATAATATATTTAAGTTTATAAAGTTATATAAAAATATTTATTAAATATCGTAGGTAATAAATACGTTTAATAAATATAATAAATTAATAATATTAGTATATAATATTTATATAAATACGCGAGTAAATACGCGATTAATATTATTATATATTATATTTAATCTATAATTTAAATTATATAAATTAAATAATTAAATAAATTATTTACGGGCTTAAACTAGTTTAATATATAATTTATTAATAAATAGTAATAAGATATTTAATAAACCTACTCGGAGTTATAGATAGCGGAATATACGGGTATTATATTTAAAAGAAGTTTGTATAGTCTCTCGCTTTACTAATATATAAAATAGTAAAAAGATAATCGTTTTAACCTATATAATATTCGATAAAATCGTCGATCTTAAATAATTAGGCGAGAATAAAAAAGAGTAGTATACTTTCTTAAATAAATTATTAGAAAATAAAAATCAAATATCGGACGATAATTATAAAGTTAAAGAATTCTTTATTAATAAAAATAAAATAACTCTACGTCCTATATATAAGAAATTATAAAACTACGTTATTATAAATAACTTCTAGAAGAAAGTTAGGCCCGTTAAGAGTAAAATATATAATAAGAGCGTCGGTAATAAAATATAGAATATTAAACGAGGTTTCGCTATACACGTTATTAAAGTAGATATTAATTTAATTTTTAATATTTTTATAATTATTTATAAGGCTCTAAATAGTTTAAATAAAAAATAATAACTAGCGATATTCTAAAAAGAACTCAATTCTCATAAAGTTTAATAGATTTAGGATTTAATATTAGTATTTAATAATAAAAAGATTCTATTAGGCCGCTAGGTTTTATTTATTAAAATAGATTTAACTAGTAATATTACTCGATATAAAACGCGCTAGGTTATAAAAGAATTCTAATAAATTAAAGATATTAACTTTAACGAGACGTATTTAGGAGTACTAAAGTTATAGTTATAAAAATTACTTCTAGTATTTAGTGCGAAATTTAATTAAGAAATCTACTATATTAATATTATTACCGTATTCCTAGAGGCTCTACTTAATAATATAATTTATATAAAATAACTTTATAATTTCTAGAAAAGTAACCTAGTTTATTTATTTAAAAAGGTTTTATATAGTTTTAAATAAATACCCCGAGAGTAGTATATAACTCTTAGGGAATTCTTTAAAACTATCGGTTTTATACGGGTTAAAAAGAACTATTTAATATTCGTTTATAAAAATAACTTTATAATTAATTTTTATATTAACGACCTATTTATTCTTACTCTAACGATAATATTAATAGAATAATTTAAAGAATAACTAAATACACGTTTCCGTATTAAGAATTTAGGCGAGATATCGTACTATCTTAATATAAAAATTAGACGAAGTCGTTAAAACTATATTATTTATATAAACTAAGTTAGTTATATTAATAAAATATTAACTAAACTTAATATAAAGTACTATAGAAAATAGAAGATTTTTATAAATTCGTTAATTTAATTAAAGGTAACTACTAATAACTATATTATTAATAAAGAAAATTTAAAAGGGTTTAGGAAATTAATTAAGTATTTATAATAACTTATTACTATAACTCGCCCTAATATCGTATATATAATTAGTATTTATAATCGTTATTTAAAAGTACTATTTTCTATTTATAATATTATATTTAAAAGGATTATTAGTTACCTAGTTAGAATAATTAAACTAGGACTATACTATAACCCTAAAGAAGAAATTAAAGAGTTATTAATAAAATTTATAAATTCGTCCTAAAAGGACTACCTAGATACTAGGTATTCTATTTTAAAGTATATTTATTTTTTATAAAATAAACTTATTAACTAGTTAATAAAAAATTAAAAAATTATTATTAAATTAATTATAGAATTAGAGTATATTAACGAGGTAAATACTATTATAGAGTTAAAATTCCTAGTATTTTTATTAATAGAAATAAGATATATCTAGGAGGATATAAAGACTATTTAGTTTATAATTAATAATTAAATAATTATTAAAATAATAATTAACCCTATTAATTACCCTATTATTAAATATATTAATTCTAACTACTATATTATTCGCGAAATAGTCGCTGAGATAAATATACTTTAGATTAATTATATACCGATAGTAGTTATAATTACGGATAAATTAACGAAGTTCTTAGGCTCTATAAAGTTTATAGTCTTTAATATTATACTAGGGCTCGCGTCGGAGTTAATATAGGACTATAATATTACTATAGTAATATTACTAATAGTTAAGTAGTTAATAAGAGTATTAAATTATAATTACTATTCCCGCTTAATTTAATTTACTAAATAGGTCTTGGTTTAAGGCTAGAGTAAACCCTTTAAAATAATAAATAATACTATAAAGATACTCTCTTTACTTATATAGATACCCTCTAGATCGCTAGATAGACACCCTCTTTATATTTAGTTAGTGGCCGCGGTTACCGTAATTATTAATATATCTACTATAAATAAGCGGTAGCCTAGGTCTAGGTCTAGGTCCAAGTCTAGGTCGGGCGATAACGTTAGCGATAGCGTTACTAGGCTCTCGGGGTCGTAGATATAATAGGCTAGCCCCGATAATAAACTTTAATGAGTTAGATTAATAACTAAACTAATTTAATAACGTTAAAATAGTTTTTTTTTAATTAAAAGACGTCGGATTTAAACGGATAAATACGAAAATAACGAAAATCCTATTTATATTTATATTTAGTCCATAGTAATCCTATTAATAAACCCTCTTTTTATAACCTAGCTATATACTATATTTAAAGATCTACTTATTCAGAATCCTAGTATATATGACGTCGTCGTCGCTGTCGGTCTTGGGGATAAGGAGTAGCCTTACTACTATACGCCGGCGTCGCCCGAACAAATCACGCCGGTATTATAACGGTAACCTCTACGACTAACTATATATAGGGGGGGTGTTTATCTAGCGATCTAGGGGGTGTCTATATAGGCAAAGGGGGTGTCTCTGTAGTGCCACCCAAGATAATACATAGCTGGCAATTGCCATAGATACTACTCTCTAATGAACTACATCAACACATGAAAGAACCATACCTATGGACGTTGCTAACGACTTGATCGTCCGCAATTTTGCCAAGCAGAGCTATTCGATGCATCCAATCGTTCATACATGGGTTCGGGAGCGGCCTGAGATGATGAGGGATAGCCGTCAGAGTACACCGAAGGAACCGGAGACCGTGGCAGATCTACCTAGAGTAAGGCGCGCCAAACCAGAGATGCGGACGGGAAGGCAAGCACTTTGGTGTCAAGCTGCCGCGACAATGCTAGCACAAGCTGTTCTTTTACCTCCGCTGGGCGATCAAGCTGCAGATGAAGATTTTCGACGGGATCTCCTACCTCATGTTGAGTATGTCCAGACACGCCAAGCCGAGATACGGGAACAAGTTTTCCGGAACCAGAGAGCAGGCAAAGGGCTTTGGGCAGTGCAGCCAACCTCCACAAGAAGGGAAGCTATTCAGTTGGCAAAGTTCAGCCGCATATATGCCCACTGCGGGCTTTGGGACGAAGCGATGAAAGTGCAGACGATTGTAAAGAATTTTGTCTGCGAAAATTTGGGGACTGATCACCCTAATGCCATCAGAATCCAGATTGCATTATCATTAACCTATAGGGCGCAGGGGCGTGGTACAGAAGCCGCAAAGGTGCAGGAAATTGTTCTGGGGGCATGTATATCCTCTTTAGGCAAGGACGATGCAACAACGCTCAAGGTCATGGACGCACTTGGTGAGAGCAATTGGCAGCTGGGACATTTCAAGGTAGCGAAAAAACTCCATCGAACGGCCATCGACCGACTGACCCAAAAATTTGGTCCTGAGCACGAGGATACTCTCCGAGCTACCGATCGCCTTGGCCGCGTAGAATTATACTATCAGAATTACGACGAGGCGAAAGAGCTACATGCTAAAGCTCTGGAAGGCATGCTGAAAGCGGAAGGCCTTGGCCCTGGGCATCTAGATACACTGGCCGCTCAGGAAAACCTCGCCATCGCATATATGCTAATTGGAGGGGAAAAGGACATACAATTGGCACACAAGCTCATGGTTGACGTTGTAGGCAGACGCAAAGAGAAGCTCGGGAAAGAGCATCCTTGGACCCTCTTGTTGAGACTGAATTTTGCCAGAGTAAGAAGTGCGCAAGGCTTCTACGAAGAAGCCGAGGAAGAGATACGTACAGGGTTGGAGATCGCAAGACGAAATCTAGGCCCAGAACACGGCGGTACCTTATTCGGGGAAGCCCGCCTTGGACAAGTGCTCCTCCGTCAGGAACGTTACAGGGAAGCTGAGAATTTGCTTCAGAGGATCCCGAGGTATTACAAACGTATGGCCACAGCCAGCGATGGTGCGCATCCCGATCGTCTGATAGCAATGCTTCTTATGGTGCATTGTTACAGGCTCCAGCAGAAATACGAGGCCGCCATCGACACTTGCGATGAGTGCATCAGAAGGCTCGAGTCTATCAATGACATTGATCATCCGTTTATGACGCAATTGAAGTATACGCGTGATGCGCTTTGTGACCCCGACGATAGAGGGAAGGCTTTGAGTGACGACTGGAAGACTCGATGAGCAATGGTACATCGAATTGTGTTCGTATCAGAGCTCGTGGTGTCCGGCGAGGACGAGTGTTAGCGCGACGATACCCAAATTTTAATGACGAAATGTAAGTTGTAAAGAAATGCACGGTCAGCAATCGATGTAGTTCAGAGTTATTGATGAAGAGAAGACTGATAATAAGAACCTGTTACTCTTGTATTGCGCACAATTTCCATTGATTTAGAATATATATTGCATTATGTTGTACTTCTGCATCAACAACAGTACGGTCAGGTGGTACATTGGCAGTTGCACATCAGATTTGATCTTGCACTACCTCTAAATATTCACTGACTCGAGCATATGTTGCCAGGTACCTCTTAACAAAATCCGCGCAAGTGGTAACAACCAATGTACCGAACAAAAATACAAAAAAAGTCTTCGAGACTTTTCTCAATATATTGAGTTTTTGCAGTTTTTTTGCCCTGACATAGAGCCTCAATCCGCGCTGCTGAAAATGCTTTGCTTTCGCGTTTTGACTGTGTTGTAGGCTTGGGTCGCGAGTGTTTGCTTGGCGTCATTGTGCTGTGATGACGGGGCTGACAAGCCGCATATCAGATCACAAGAGTTCAAAGACGTCGATCTCCTATTCCAGAGACAGGATTGTGATAAACAGGGCTCGGATTATGCTGAGATATGACCCAAGAACACCACATCAAATCGGGGTTATCACGGTGGTCTTGGGAAGTCTCAAGTTTCTTTCGCAGTGTTTACCTCGTCAATCAGGGATTCGGTGCAAGGCAGCTAGAACCACACAGCACTGGTACTTGGCACTGTCAAACCTCTGTATGAGCTTGTACACATCACATATATGTATGTGGTCTAGAAACGCTTCCAAATTTCGTCTCAGATACTCATAGAATGGCTGTGCAATCATTTCTGCTTTGCTCCACGTGTGCATGTTCAGCTCCTCAGAAGCTCGAAAATGAGTCTACAGCTTCATGCACATGCAGAGTGCATAGCTCATCCTTATCTTTCAATGACTTGAGTCTACGAGTGTATTCTTTTACAGCAGACTCCAAGCATCCACACCCAGGTCAGGATCCTCCATCACTTTACGCTGTATTTGGGATGAGATAGAACATTTAGTAGAACAAGAGAAACTTGTAGATAGAATATTAGTAATAAGGCATGCAATTGAAGGACAAGGCATTTAGGGGTCGAGGGGTGCGGTTTGTTGATCAAGTCTTGGCGCAAGCGCGGAAGCGCTAAAGTCTAGGTAAAGTACATTTCTAAAGTAACTTTCTAGAGCAGGTTTTAAAAAGGCGTGAAAGGGAGACCGCGACCATCCTCTCACCTCAATTTACCTCAATTGTGGCCGGCACGGAGGTTGGGAGAAAGAGAAACCATGGCAGGGTCTAACAATTTCGGCACCTCCTTCTCCCAGTCGGTCAATTCCACCGCGTGAAGATTGAAGCAAAGAAGGCACTCCTTCTTTCTTTGCCCCATCTGCTCTGGTAACGCTTCATTGTAAGTATATAGCATTCTCCTAAGCCAAGAGATATAAGTCTCGCTGATACCTCGCATAGACCTCAGGTTTTTGCTCCCCAATTGCTGAACATGGATGCTTCCATCAACCCCCAGCTTCTGCAGGCTGACATAGTCGTGCTCCAAAATTTACTCCGTGACATACAAACGAACAAGAAGCAAGACAGCAATGCTGCTGCAAAACCCTCTACAGAACACGAGGATCAGTCCTCAATGCGAGCTCTGGACGGAATCCACGACGAGACTACTGTCTTCACCAATTGGGACTTGAAAGACCTACCAGCCGGCAAAGGCTTCAAGGCAGAAATACTACGCGTGTACATAGCTTGGGCGCAAGGAATCGTCCGTAACCCTGTGGATGTGGTCTTTCTCACACATATACTTCTATATCTGGGCACATCGGTACCCAGTGCACTCTTTTTGTTTTATCACTTTGCATGGGTGCACGGTGTCTTTCATGTTTTGATGCAGCTATCATACTGTGGATCTTTTACATTGATGCACCATAATCACATTCACAACAACGGTCTTCTAAAGAAAGAGTATACCTTATTTGACAATGCATGGCCATACATCCTTGGACCTCTTATGGGCCATACATGGAACTCATACTACTACCACCACGTCAAGCACCATCATGTGGAAGGCAACGGCCCTGAAGATCTCTCGACCACCATACGATTGCAGCGAGACGAGCTGAGCGATTTCCTGATGTATGTTGCTCGCTTCGTCACCATGGCATGGATCGAGTTGCCTTTGTACTTTCTCAGGAAAGGAAAACCGACCCTTGCTTTCAAATCAGCATTAGGAGAATGGAGTTCATGTGTCTGCATATACGCCCTAGCTCGAACTAATTTCTACCCTACCCTTTTCACGCTCCTTATCCCACTACTGCTGATGCGGATCGGTCTTATGGTTGGTAATTTTGGTCAACACGCTCTAGTGGACGACGTCGACCCTGTGTCAGATTTTCGTTCCAGTATAACGCTCATTGATGTGCCGGTAAGTTTCGCTTCTGTACTAGAAACAATCCCGTTCCAAGTATATCATGCTGATCTGGTGACTTCTAGAGCAATCGCCATTGCTTCAATGACGGCTGGCATACGTCCCACCATCTCAATCCTCTGCGCCATTGGAAAGACCATCCACGCGCCTTCCTCAAGGCTAAGCAGGAATACGTCAATGGACGGGCTCTTGTCTTCCAGAACATCGACTACATCATGATAACTTATCGCATTCTGCGGAAAGACTACCTCTATCTGGCAGACTGTGTAATTCCCATTGGAGACCAGATCGGCATGTCGAAGCAGGAGATTGCCGATATGCTGAGGACGAAGACAAGGAGATTCTCGGAAGAAGATATCCAGGAGAAGTACTACAAAAGCCGCAAGATACAGAAGGAAACCAAAAAGAAGGATGATCTATATATATCGAAGATTTGAATCCACTGGGTTGATTAGAAGGTGTTCACAGTCTCCGGTCCATTGCTCTCGCGGACGCCTTGATCCAGCGCATATCTAGCTTCTCAAGGACTGACTTCAAAAGCTATGAGCCTAGGCATGAATGCTTCTCGATCAGCAATTCCTGGCTTAAAGCACTCAACTTTTGGCGGAAAATCAACGTATTTTGATCGGCGTTGGTACCTTGTGTGCATGGCTCTCATATGGCGCAATTTTCCCCGCAGCCCCCCGTTTTCCCGTTGGTGCCGTGGAGCCACTGCTCAAAGCCTCAGACATGCCCTGATGCCCAAAATCTCTCAAATGTGCAAGTGAAGCCATTTCCTCCTTCTACCATGTCTTTCAGTTCAATACCGGTCCTTGATCTCTCTCTTGCTCGAGATCCACAGACTAAATCAGCTTTCCTCGAATCTCTTCGCAATGCACTATTGGACGTTGGCTTCCTCTACATTAAGAACACTGGCATTGACGACGCATTGATACAGGACGTTATCGAACAAGGCAAGAACTTCTTCGACCTCCCAGAAGGAAAAAAGCTGGAGGTCCAGATGAAGAACAAGCCCAGCTTTCTCGGTACGACTTTTGCCCTTCCAAAATCTCATTACCCAACTAACATCACCACCTACAGGCTACAACAAGCTTGGCCATGAGACAACAGCGCTCGAAACAGATTGGCGCGAGCAAATTGACCTTTCCACACCCCATCCTCTGCCCTCGCCCACGGCCCCTCTATACCACAACCTCCTCTCCCCAAACCAATGGCCTGACCCAGCTTTCCTCCCCAAATTCCACCCCACCTACGAAACCTACATCTCGCAAATGTCCATCCTCTCCACAACCTTCACATCGCTAATAGCTGAATCGCTCTCCCTCCCCCCAACTGCATTCAACCGCTTCTTCGACGCCGACCAACAACACAAGCTCAAGATAGTGAAATACCCAGACACGTCTTCCCTACCAGGCGAAAACAAGTCGCAAGGCGTGGGACCGCATAAGGATTCAATGCTGACTTCGTACCTCCTCCAAGTCCCGCCCCATACCGGGCTACAGGCCCAGAATCTAAATGGCGAGTGGATCGACTGCCCCCCTCTCCCATCCACCCTCGTCGTCGCAATCGGCCAAGGACTCGAAGCCCTAACCCACGGCATCTGCAAAAGCACCACCCACCGCGTCCTCTCGCCCGAAGCTGGTCTCGGCCCGCGCTTCAGTGTGCCATTCTTCCAGGGCGTGAGCTATGATGCTACATTCGAGAGCATGGATGTTCCTCAAGAGATGTTGGAATTACGGGATCAAAGAATGAAGGGAAGAGGTGGGAAGAGGGTGGATGATGTGGAATTCACATTTGAGAAGGGGCGGTGGAAACATTTGGGGGAGGCGACATTGTTCAATCGCATTAAAAGCCATCAGGATGTTGGGGAAAGATGGTATCCGGATATACTTAGGAGGATAAAGGTAGAGCAGGCCGCAGCGAAAGCCAAGGCAGAGGAGGCTGCTAAGCCACAGCCGACGAAGGAGGAGGAAGATAATCAGGGTGTGGGTGTAATGGAGGGAGCGCAGGCTATCAGAGCACATTGAAGCATGGATTGGCGCAGAATCATTATAACAGGGGCCCTCGAGATAGCATTCAAGTTGAGATGACCTGGTCCCATTCAACACTGACATATTTCCGAATTTACTGCATCAGTCTCGCCTCGTGGTCGTGGCTTCACGATGCCTACGGAGATAAACACCAAAAGTCTTGATTTGCGCTAAGGATTATAGTGGCTTGGCAAGTACCTGGCCCCTATAAAGGCTACTTGGATAATTACTACGGCCTGGCCCCTGAGAGGACCGCTGGAAGGCCGCTTTAGTATTAGCTTCTATGGAGTGGCTCCCTAGAACCACCTAAAGCTACTCGCTAGAGCTTCACGGTTCGGCCCTAATTTTCGGATACTCCAAGCCCGAAGGTATTGCACGCTCTGGGGGGCTGACTAGGTCTTAGGGTTAGGGCTGCTCTTAGCGCAAATCAAGACTTTTGGTGTTTATCTCCGTACAGCTTATGTTGACAGAGCCTTTGGCGATTTTTTTCGTGGCTTCGAGTTTTACCGAATATAAGCCGAGGAAGGCTTGACTCTTGGTGATTAGACATCCTTTCTCTCATCAATCACTCCTTGAATCTATGTGAGTATGCAGATGAGACCCCGTGGCTTATCATTGAAGGCTGTTTGCGGCGCTGCTTTGCTTATAATCAATGGCTTCATCACTTTAATTATTCTCAATTTTTAAAGGCTCCAAATCTGTGCCAGGACATGGCAGCATCTCTGGCTTACCAAGAGCCAGGCGTTGTCACGATTCTGATGCGGTCTTGTCTTCTCTTTATAATGAAGGTCTTAAACTTTTAACTCGACAAAGTAACCTACTGTGGGCTGGTGGGTCAGGTCTTTGTTGGGGGTCGCATGGGGTACACCCGGTGGCAAGCTCTTCGGAATAAAAGCAGAAAATGTCATTTCCCAACTTGGCAACTTGGGATTGGTTTTGCTGGTTCATGAAGGTGCCCAGATCTGTTCCTAAAACAGTATATGGAGAGAGCTTCAAAAGCTGAAGCATGATAGGCGGTCTTCCCAATTCCTTCAAGGCCGTGAGATCAAATTTCGCGCTATCTACAGGAGTAGCATTGACTGGCATTTGTTTCTCAATAGTCTTTTCTTCCTCGCTGCTAGCTCTCGCGATTTTAACGTCACTGCAGGCCTTCGCCCGCAAGCTTGGGGACCACTTCCACTGTCCTCAGCACTAGTAGTCTGACAACAAGGCGGCGTACGTGACCAGTTCCAATCAAGCTTTCCCTGTATTTGCCGTATTTCGATAACTCCTCGAGCCCTGGAAATTTCTTACTACCCCGTTTCCAATTCGAAAAGAGTAAAACTGACTCCAAGACCATTCAGTTGGCACTGTCCCAACGACCGCAGCCACCCTGTACGTGATCTTTATAGAATTATGCTACTCGTTTTATTTCCCTTTTTTTAAGTCGCGAAATGTGCTTTAGGAGCACTCTGATTCTGACACATGTTTCACGACTGATTCTCTCGCTGATAAAGTAATGCTGATTCTGGAAGTGATGGTGTCGTCGGCTTGATCATGGTGCAAGTCATCTCAAACCTTGGAAGCAGCTCAACTTCGTCATTCAGCAGTATAACAGTCATCAGACCTGTCGCTGTTTCGATCGGACTCGTGGTTTTCTTGCTCCTTGCTTGCCTTTTCATCGTCAACCCTTCAGCGCTCTGGTTGAATAAAAGGCGACATAGGTATCCAAGTGATTGACTTGAGAGGCTTTCCAGCCGTTGCGAGACGGCAATCCTAATCCAAACAATTATTCTACTGGGCATGGTATGTTAAGCCTCGGTCGCAGACACGTCGGATGTGTTCGCGGCTTATCTTGCAGGCGCAATGGTCAGCTGGTTCTGTGACGATCTCTCATACGCACCTCAAGAGAGGGGTCCGACTGATACGACAGCTCGTGAAAACGGAAACCGTAATTCTAAGACAGAAGGACAATCAGACCTAACACCAGCGTCTCAAGAATGCCTTCAGCCCAAGGAGGACAAATGGAGTAGCGTCGGAGGTCAAGAGCAAAAGAGCTCGCAAAGAATACCTCTGAGAACACTTGATCATACTGGATCTGGAAAAGCAATTTATGAGAAGTATTATAAGCCAGTGGTGCTAAAAATACTAAAACCCTTATCATTTGTGTCAATTGGATTTTCAGTTCCAATCACTTAGATGTTCGATGGTCCTGTCGTGTGGCGTGGCCTCGTCTATACTCTGTTGACGCTCTTGGGGAAAGTTACTACAGGCTTGTGGCTTCTACAACTTCACGTGCCATCTTCCATCAGTGCGCCGCTACTCGGATCAATGTCTCTCCCAAGCTTACGCTGTTGGGGCTCGAGAAGCGCTTTCAAGAAAGGGGAAGAGCGGAGAGCGGACAACAGCGGCGTTGCGCCTGAACGTAAGAGTCGTCCAGAAGGTATTCCACAAAACGAAGCAGCAGATACACCCAACAGCAGAGCCGAATTGTGCCTCCAAAGCCACTTTCATTGTATCCGGCTCCCACCTTGGGATCAGCTATGCTATATAGATCGGAATTGTCATCGCCTCTCTTGCAAACGAAGCTTCAGGGACAGCAGCAGGTTCAGCTGAGTTGATTCGAAGAGATTTGCCTTGACTCGCGAAGGTTGCCGCATTCGGAACGACGGCGACAAGGCACTGTACGGCGCGGCGGTGCAATCCGGGATTGGTGCCTGAAATGCGATTATATAAAAACCCCAGGTATATTGCAGCTGCATGATCCATAGCATTTATCAAGTCTTTCATATTGCTTGTCATTGGCTAGTGCTTTCTAAATTGATTTGCCAAGATTCGAGAGGCTGAGCATCTCGCTGTGCAAGCGAGACAGGTTCATTGCGAGATAAATTAGATGGCTGGGGATAAGTGGCGCGGTATAGTGCCCTGCTTTTCAAGAAATAGTATTTAGGTGTTGGTCAAACAGCATGCATTGAGCAAGGTAAGGTATAAATTGACATGGACGCATGCCGTCAAGCCCCATGCGTTCTTTTTGCAGATTTGTGCATATCTTTGGTATCACTTAGAGGGCTCGTTTTCTTCGCCGCACTAAATTCGTTTTCCATTCCAGGTATGAGCTAGTCACTCTTCTGGTATACATTTTCTGCGTTGGGACTTCTGTGCTTCGACCTTCAGCCCGTCAGCTCGAACCCTACCACAAAAATATCAAAACGCGCAGACGTACCTGCAGACATATCAAAACGGACAGCTTTCGATGACTCTTACGCTTCAGCTATTGGGGCTGTCAACAACGTAGGCCCCGGCCAAGTATTTGATGGATCGTATCCTTAGCAGATGAACTACAACGGCCCAAGGTCCAAGGATTGGTAATGCCAACAATCGGGTTTTCCACGATCTGGCATTTTCTGGCTACAATACAGCAAAGGTCATCGCCGCGGTTCCCTATATGGGAAGTCCGGAGATGGTAACTCTGTAAAATGGTATCATTTGTATTCGTGGTATTGTCATCCTAATTTGACGAAAGTATAGGCGGTAATGGTGCTGGCATTTATAACGTGATCACCGCTTGTGTCTAGCCTCTCGGTGCGAAAGAGGCTGGCTATTGTGACGTCGCACTGCAGAATCTTTCTGTATGTATCTTTCGGCATAATGTCGTCATGGTTGGTATCTCAGTCTGTGTCTTGGAATATGGCTCAAGATTGTTGCTCCATAAAGCCTTCGCCAACCTTTTCACGACTTGAACATTCGTATAAAGCAACGCTAAATTCAGCAACTACTCAGAAATAAAATCTTGCCCAGTACACTTGATGACACAATCGGAAATATTACGAGTGCAGCATCAAACATGGCCAAGTTAGTGGTCATTGGCTATACGGCTCCATTAGACACCACCCCTAGCAATGATTTCACATTCTCATTCCTCCTCGGTGACCCAAATAAGCAATACCTCACCCACAGCACGTCCGTCAACGACAACATCACGACCCTCGACGGCGTCATATCAGCAGCAGTCGACAAAGCAAACGCAGAGGGCGGACCACAAGTCGTCTTCGTCAACTACGGCGCTGACTGTAATGGTCATAGGTTCTGGGGTATGGCGTCAGTGGACCGGCGAAGAATCGTGACAGTACGTGGTTCTACAATCTGCCAGAGTACGATACGAGCGATATTAGCACCGACAGCCCAGCTCTTCCTGGTGCCAGTGTTCGCAATAGTTAACTAGTTCGATTTTTGACCCCAAACCAACTAACTACGCTAATTTTTAGCGTAACTAGTTCAGTTATATAGCCAAACCAACTACCAACTGTTAACGCTAGTTCTTAGCAGTTTTACGCCAGTTGAACTAATAGTTGAAACAGTTTGCATAAAATTCATAAAATTCATAAATTGTTCATAACTTACATTAACATAAAATAGTTGAAGATCTCGGTAGGAAAAGCTCCTAGCGCTAGGCCTATTCCGGCCGCGCTTTACCTAATTAGGTAGTCAGCCCTTATTCCGCCTCCACGTAAGTGGAGGTCCCCTTCAGCCTTATAGAACTAATTAAAACTGCTAAACTACCAGTTTTAACTGATAGTTCATAGTTTAAACAGTTCATAACTGAACTAGTTAAGACCCCAAACCAACTAACTATTTAGGGGAAAAAGGGCGAACTGAACTGCTAAACTAATAGTTTGCCAGTTAAACTATTGCGAACACTGCCTGGTGCCACTTAGTGTTTAGCGCCAGCCCACGCTTCACGTGATGGGGGTGCTTTGGCCAGGTGTGAGAGTTCTCATAGACTTGCTGATGATCCTGACCTGGTGTTAACGCTTGGTAGCCAATTTGGTGGCGCTGAGGACGGTAGAATCGGACATCCGAAATCTATTGGTGAGTACGCATTTCTACCAAACGTCTTCATCCTTTGCATATGCCACCAAATACCTTCGCTTGAGCAGTGAGGTGACTCGACTGGCTTCATTTGACCGAGCATAAGCTAAAAAGAGGTGCCAATTGAGCAGCAAGCTGCCCGACGGACCTTTTTATCGAGTAGTGAAGCTGATAGAAGATACCATCAAAGGCCATCTCGACATCGCAGACAACGTCTTCAACGCTATAGGCCACAGCTGTCCTAGGGAATATGTTCCAGGCTAGTGTAGCTTTCACGCAATCCAATATCAGAAAGCGAACCCAAATGACCCTTCATCCAATTACCACTTCAACATCACTATCAAAGACGCTAAGCAGATGGTAGTTGGGACTGTAGGTATGGTAGACGCACCAGCGAATGAAGGCTCCAGTGTCCTCGGCTTCTGATAGTGACAGCTCGAAATGTGGATGCCGATGTACGTGAAATCTTCCCCCTATTACTTCCCTATCTGAATATGATCTCTGGCCTCTCCTCTCATGAGTCGATTTCCTCCCGAAGAGCTGAAGAGAGTGATTGCTGATGAGGCGACAGGCGGTGCTGTTCAAGTATGGGGATCAGTCTTTTGGAAGCAATGGTCAAGCACATCACTGTAACTTTGGAGCGTATGGTAGCGGGAATAGTAGTGACTGTGGTTTCACTTGCTGAGCACCCAGGCGCCTTGTGAGCAAGCCTTGTCTCAGATCATTTACCACCAGAGTCACTTAGTCAATAAAGGTGACTGTGGTCGCATTTCGTGACTTGATTTACAAATCCACGCCGGCATGAAGCCAAAGACATTGACTTCATATCCACAAGAACATCGCAAGCAGAGCACTCACCGCCCACTTCGAAGACTCCTTTTCGATCAGTTTACTTGACACCTTCCTATGATAGCTTCCCTTGCCCTGCAGGCATCAGCAGGGGTTGAAAGGCCTTGACTTGATTGCATAATGCTAAGAACTACTTAAAAAGCTCTCTTTTCTTCTTTGACACGTCTATGAAACTGTTGGATGTGCGACAAAGAAGAGACTGTCACCTAATCCAAACTAGACTCATGCTTACTTTCCCTTCTCCGGTCGCCTGTGGCTCCAAGTCCAAGAGACACTAATCCGGAGTCACTAATCCGGAGTGAAATTTGGATGTATGCCTACCTCCCTTTCTCTTTCTCCAATCACTCAATGCCCTGTATCCGAATAATCCAGGTCAGCACATTCACAGGCCGCAATGACCCGCGCTACTCTGAACATAACCGCCTTCCCCTAGCTCATTCATCCATGAAGCTTTCGGGTGGCAAATCACATTATATAAACCTCCCAGTCCCCCCTTCTTTCTTCTTTTTTTCCTCCTTCCTTAAATACTGGGACTTGTACCCTTTAACACATCCGTCAAGGAAAATTTTCTTTCGATCACGTCTTACATACATATACATCCTCCTCCATTCTCAACCAGTCGCACCTTGCTACTCATTACTATGTTCCTTTATTGAATGTTTTGCTTCATCTTACAGCTTGATGCTTGTACAACTCGCTGACAAGCGACTGAAGCTCATCGAAGATTTCCGTGGCCTCTTCCATGACGAAGGCACCGACGACAGAATGTTAGATGCATAGATCTATCCAATCTTACATCGCCACGCCAATGATTCGAAAAGCTCAGTGAACCGTACCAAAGTGTCGCAAAGAGCAAGATACACACAAGAACGCGTACTGAAGAGCTGGGATACAGCAGTGTTTGAGGCCAGAAAATACCTCACTCAATTTCAATCAACGCAATTACCGCAGCCATAAAACCCGCTTGGAGGGATCAAAAGATCGCAGCAGACGTAAGTCTGTAATCCGATGCTCTGTTGATGTGTGGAGACTGACAAGCTGCCCCTCTAGAAGTTCGACGTTCCTTCCAGACCGCCCCAACGCCTGGCAAACCTGCCGTACAAGTACGCTACATTTTGGCACACAGCACGATCCATAACACAGACTTCTTCGTCTCACTTGTGATAACAGCAGCACGGTAACCTACCGCCAATTTGTCACCGCTGCCAACTATGTCGACGCCAAAGACACGTCATACTCTGCTCATCTTACCTCATATCGAAGTCTCCTACACTCTCGCATCAGGCTTCTTAGCAGGTCAGGAAGCCTACATGAACATTGGAATTCTTGTCGGTGTTGTTGAGGTTGAGAATCTACAGTCACGAAGTCACGAAACGATGGTGGAAAAGCACTCTCAAATACTTTGCCCTCATGCGCCAGTCCGTTTGGAATTGGAACAAGCATCTCGACGCGGTTGCATCGGACGCACATCGTGCCTCGACGCAGAACCGAAACCAAATAAGCAAATGCACGAGGTATTCAACGCGTTCGCCTTGAGTTGCATGCATTGCCTTTAGATGAAGTACAAACTCCTTCAAGCATGATCAAGGATTCCAAACAGGAGGAGCCAACTGAGACCACAACTGGGACCGCCACTGAGACCGCAACTAAGACCGCAACTGCCGATATTCTGACGCTCAGGAAGATTGGCAAGCCTAAGCAACCTAGAACTCACAGGGTTTAATCTTAAAGAGCGTTTTGTATCATTATCGAAGCCTGACGTTCAGTTTAGGATGCATCCTTTGCCGTGGGAGAAAGTACAAGTGCGACGAAACGAGGCTCGAATGCCTCAATTACCAGAAATCTCGTGAACCAATCACTTGTACTTGGTTTCCTCAGCCTACTACCATGTGCAGGCAGGATGTCCAACGAGGAAGACGGCGAAGAGAACAGTAATCGGGGCAGGTCTCACATCTCTAGCTCGCTTCCTGCCATCGAATCTTCTCATGACGACTTGACAGGAGCTTCGCCGACAGATGCCAATCTTTGATCGCAGCGACCAAGAGGCCAGTCTTCTCCACCCAGATTTCCAGCTTCACCACAACCGACTTCTCAGATGTTGTTACAGGCACCAATGGCCGCTCAACTCCATCTAAGTCTGGGAGACACAAATGATCATTTCGAACGGGATAAGTTGATAATCGAATCGTGAGTCTTGCACGAGAGGCTTTTCTAGCTCTGAGGCCACTATTTCGATAGATCTTCTACCGAGCCTTACGTCGAGCATCTGACCTCCCCAAGTCATCGAGGCTACATAAGTGAAGCATCACAACGATATTAACATGATGAAGTAGGCCTTGTTGATAAAATGTGGGGTCGCGAAATATTCCAAAGAGCGGATGAGAGGTAACAGGCCCAGGAATACGTCTGGAAGGACGTACTAGATTTGGCCTCCGTGTTTGCATGAAGGATGCCGACACTCCTGCCTTCTCGCCCTTTTCCAACACGTCAACAGTCAATCGTATGCCATCTTCCAGGCGACCCAGCATCTCGTACGGATTAGCAATCTTGTACTGAGCAAAGAGAGTGTTCAAGAAAGCGCTATCAGTGGGCACAAAAGAACCAAAGATCAAGAAAGCATTGTCCGTTCACACTGTGAGATCAAGCTAAGGCTTGCTGTGCAACATGGTGGAACGACCTTCTATACAAGCGGTGTCGTCAAAGTAGCACCTCAAATGTGCGTGCTGGGACCGAAATACCTTAATGGCTCAAATGCACATCCAGCGAAGCATTGGCCTTCATAAGAGATGGTCCTGATGGAGAATGCTCGTACCACATGTTGTTGCACTTGCAGGCCCTTGTCCATCAAGCACGTGCAGCCAAGGAAGCCTTCCTCGACTTGAGCGTAAGCTGGCACAGAAGATCCAGACACCAGCCCAAAGATTCAAGACGTGATGCTAATCGGCACAAGAGTCTTCTGGAATGATTTGATGTCTGTCATTTGCAAGGAGCTAATGTCTGTCGGCGACCTTATCATGGATGACGAGAGAATGCGAGCGGTGCATTCTGAAAAGAGAGTGTCTGAGTGTCCCGTTCTATGGCAGCGAGCACACAGTAGGTCAATGCAGAGGTCGAGCAATGGTTCAGACAAAATTGGCGCGGATGAGCGGAGGGACCTGAACAACACATAGTATATGCACCTTTTCGCAGACTTGGAGCAAGCAACCGGACCGTTGAGTCATTGGTACAGAAAGAACGTGGCACCGTTCAGATACAGCAACGTGAAACTCACCTCACTGCTTCCAGTCCGCGAAACACCAGAGAGTTCTTACACAAACGCAGCCTTACCTCAAATCTTTCCTGTTCTCTCTCACCAGAGCGCACCGTTCGAAGTACAAGAGTTCTGGCAATTCCAACAAGCCTCATTTCAAGCCGTTCGACCAGACCCACCTCGGGCGTATGCCACGTGCGATACGCGACTCGATCTACGAGCTAGTTGTCGGAGGAGGCAACGCTGTGCACATCTCAGACAGTGAAGACAAATTCCGCTATAACCTGTCGAGCCGCTGCGTGATGTGGCAGGCGGGACTTGCAACTCAGGTCATACCGCCAAAGACAAACACTCGTGGCTCTCTTATCCATCGCATCTGCAACAAAACGGGGCCAAGTGAAGCAACACATACATACCGCTGCAGGACTTTGACCCACAATGCTGGTACAAAAGTTGGCTTAGAGCGCAGCTACACGAACACATAATATGCATGCTCTCAATCTTAACCACTCTGTTTCTTTACTCTACCAAAGATGATTGCATGAATCTCGCATCAGTCCCCCATTAGATGGGTCGCCTTCTGTCTGGACTTCCGCCGCTCAAAGCCTTCAGCATCAACTACAAGCCAACCCGGGCGTTACCAGCAGGATAATACGGCGCGCCAAACGCCGATTCGCTCTTGCGATATGCAAACATACGTCTCGTCAAGAAAGAGCACGAGGATCTGCATCTCCTTTGGCATTGCCACCAAAGAACTCACACCAAACGCCGGCTCCTCACTGTGAGAGGAGAGAAGTGCATTTCGTAATGAAGGTGCAGGATGGCAATGCCGATAGGGAATGGTTGGCTGGGGAAGTGTATGGAAGCGGATGCTTACCTGAAGAGGGGTTTAGGCCGGGGCTATGAAGCCGAGGGTATGCGTTTGGAGTTGGACAAGTTTAGGTGAGGTGGTTTGTAGTGTGTTTGGAGCGGGGGTGTCCTCTACCCTGAAATCACCAAAATCGATGGAATGGATACCAGCGAATCCGCAACGCTTTCATCAAAGACGACAAGCATGATACAAAAGGTTGTGGTAGAGGCAACAGCTAGCTTCAAAGAGCCTGAAGAGAAGCGTATACGACCAATGATCCGCTCTACTATCCGTCTATGTGGTGGCGCGAACAGGAGGCGAGAGTCCATGCTTGTGAAGATTGGTGCTTTCGACATAGAATTGTTTGGCCACCCTCCTGCACATCTGCTCAAAGTGCTAGGGAAGCTACTGGGCTTTCCGGCCTTTACCATCGAGCTCTCACTCTCGGAGTGGACCAGTTGTGGATTGATTGGGCGGAGATATGTACCAGTACAATTGACTGATACGGAGAGTCGAGATTGGGAAGGAAGAGACCTTTGAATAAGCATTGACATTATAATGGTGTTCCCTGCCGAGCTTGCTGCACAATGAACTGGATTGCTCATTTTAATCCTCGCAGAGATTGCAACCTGTTCATCCTGAAGCAGATTTTGAAATCAAGAGCTTTGACAAGTTAGCGAAACGCTGTAGTTCCCAAATTTATAGCATGTCTTGAATGTGTCAATTGCTACCAAACCTTCTTACATTGCCAGGCCCACTTGCAACGATCTGCGTCCCATATGCAGGTGAAGACCACAGTCACGCCAGAGTGGGCGGGATCCTATCTCACTTCCTAGTCCTAGATTTTAGAGCACGCTGATGGGGAAAGGCTCTGCAAGCCAAAGCCCGCCTCGCACAAAGTCGTTGGCAAGTAAAGGCAAGATTTCTGAACCAAATCACTCACCTCACGGACACGACGGGAAATCTTGGTCATCAAACCCAATCGACTGAGGCTCCGGCTGCCTATAATCTGCATAGCAAATCCTACTGGCTGCAAGACAGAAGAGAGAAACGGGCTGATCGGTTTAATGTCTCCCTACATCGTGTAGCTCCCACTAGCATGGATGGCAACACTGATCAGAGATTGGATGGTAAGATTTGCCCTCAACCGTGGCTAGTGTGACACTGTCATCCCTCGGAGCGGTCTCAGCACGTCCGAACACCAGCTCACTATTTCGACGGCACTGTATGAGCGGCGTAGTAGACTTGCATGACACCAGTAATAGATTGGATCAGGCCGAAGACAATTGTCAAGATGAGAACCAGAATTGCCACTAATCGAGATTGAGAGTCAGCAGCGCTCTTTCTATGTTGATGTTGGAGTTGCAAGACGCATCTACGGACTGAACAAGAAAGGGAATAGGCGTTTCGTAGCTCGACACATGTCGTGCGGCTCACAGCATCGTTTGGACCAATCAAGAACGACTCTGAAATGTACTTGCCCCAAAAAGTATACCACTGCACCTTGCTTCGGCGGTCATGCCACCATTGACCAAGGTTCTTAGGCTCCGAATCGTCGTACGCCATCTTGATCGTGATCAAGCGTTGACCCCAGAACTTGTACTTCTCTGGCGAGCGGGCCCAATGCAGAAGCTCCACGTCGCCAGCTCCTTGGTCGATATTCTCAGCGAACTTGGTATGGACGCTCTCGAACCATCTTTTGCAATCTCGGTTGGCCCGCGGGATGAGCAGGGCAAGTGTCTGCAAAGTCTCGACGATAAGTCTGTCTGGTAGCGCCTGATCTGGTGATCTGGTGTGAAGAAGGCCACGAGTAACTTGCACGTGGTGGTAGATGTTGATGGTGCCGAGATCTTCGTTCAGATAGAGGTGGTCGGCCAGATGGTCGGTCCAAATGATTTCAAATCCGCCAATGCGTTGCAGATTGTACGCATTTAGGGAGTACGGCCACTGTGATAGCCTAGGACCCCATTCGGAAGCAGGAAAGCACGCGTCGATAAAGGTGTCAAGGCTTTGGTCTTCAGTCCAGTCCGGACTGGATCTTCCGTAGAACGGTGAAAGGATAGCAGAAGATCCAACGTTAAGCATTAGCCATAGACGTACAACCAAGAAGATGGAGTTTGTAGCTGAGGCTGGATCACAATACGGAAAACGTTCCCTTAGGGGCATTTGTAGCTGCTCTAGGGTAGACTCCTCTTCAGGGAGTGGCGTCTTCTCGTCGGCAGGCTGTATTGGAGGGAAGAAATCGAGGACAGCAGAGGCAGAGCGCTTTTCATTGCGGTTTCGCTTCAGGTGGTCGACTAGATCCAAGAAATCTTGGTAGGTTTGGATCGCAACGGCGCTACCACTGAGTCTCCATGTCTTACATTCTAGCTTGAAGTACTCAAAGTAGGCGAAGGATTCTTGAATTTGCTTAGAAGACCATAGAGAAGCTATGATGTAGTCTTGCAATCGTTTGTCCAGGGCATCGTCTGGGTCTTCGGACAAAAGCAATTTCGACAGGTTTGGTCCATTGCTTCTGATGCTTGGTATTGACATGGTCATTGGTTACATTTTCTGATTGAAAGGACGATATTGAACCATAGATTCGGCGGTGACCTCAAATCCTCCCCTTTCGTTTCTAGATGTGGATACAACGATGATTGAAAGCGCTGGGATTGGCCTTGCTTGTCACAAAATATTACGGGGACCTCCCGGCGGCTCTGGCCTAGAGACTCCCTCAGCCACACATGCTACCCCTATTTAACTAATGATAGGCCAAAAACTTTTTTTTTGAAATTCCGCGACACCCCACCAAATCCAAAATCCAAAAATTATAATCCTGGCTGATACACCACAACCACCTATTATAAACCTGTTAGAACTTCAGGGTATATTAATAAGGTATGGCTCTAATACCTACGAAATTTCTAGAGACATTAAAGCTATATATATAGCAGTAAAGGGGATTTCGTTAATTTCGCGTTAGATTTCTGCGAAGGCTTGGCGTAGGTCGGCGAAAATCCTAAAATCGCCGACCTTCGCAGAAATCCAGCGCGAAATCTATA
>JAABUS010000828.1_pt1 | contig 73736 bp, 87 predicted proteins | sample 5560161 | NCBI WGS metagenome assembly JAABUS01 (sample SAMN10711885, study PRJNA513376) | rock metagenome | isolation source: Antarctica rocks | place: Antarctica: Victoria Land, Trio Nunatak nord | collected 2016-01-04
CAGCGCATAGGCGGCGCTCCATTGATGTGATTTGGGGCTTCCTCCTAGCGCCACTTATAGTACAACTCTTTCGGTCTTACATACCTCCGCAGTCTGAATCAATGCGCTCCTTTATCTGAAGATCTCGTGTGTTTTATACCAACGGTTTCTAGAATAGGGTTTCCACTTCCCGCACACCCCCCTTCTCCTACCATCACACTCTCCAGTCTTTTCCCCCAGTAAACCTACTCTCGAATGAGCGTCCGCGCAGAATAACCGCTCCTGAAGACGGTCAGGTTCATGTTATTCGTAGAAACGTAACAGCTACCTATTCAGAACCCACTCGGTTCCTATTCTACTTTAAAAACCGCCCGTGGCGCCCCATCACTTTACTCCCTCAGTCCGTCAGAACAATCGTCCAACTAACATACCTCCGCTCATCCTCGTCGGAGGAATGCCCATCTACATAAACCGTTTTGCTCTAGAATCTCAGCTTGGAGGGTGCGTCCCACTGTCAAAGTTCCGATGCAAAAGCAAAGTCCATGCTTCGCCCGTTACACTCATCGTGGGAAGTCCCTTAATTTTTGAAAACTTCACAGCCGGACGTCAAGCTCGCGGATTTATTGCCCGTATATCGATGTCTTGCACTTTTCTTCAATTTTGCAGAGGCTGGATAGGTTGTGGATGAGATGCTGCTGGAATCACTGCTGGGAGTTGCTAATGATCAGACATAGATCTTGTATCGTTCAGAAAAGTCGCTCGCCGGCGTGATTTGGTAGGGACTTTGCTCCGTCGAGTCGCCAGCTTTTTTTTTTTTTTCCTGAAAACATTCTCGTTTTACTTACGTAAACCCAGTCATCTGCTTCTCTGTCTCTGGCCCCCCTTACTTCAATCCTCTCTCGCTCTGTACATGCTCCCTGCAGCAAACTCCTCGCAGAAACTTTTCCAGAGCTGGTGGTCCTGAGATACCCTTTTTACGATCGCGAGACAATTCTGGGGAGACTGATGCACCGTAGGGGCTGATTCCGCAAAAAATCCAACGTAGATGGGGTTTTTTTTGGCTGATTGATATTGTAAATTCGCAAAGGGGCTGCCGAAGTCGCAATTGCTGCGATGGGGGGCTGGTTGTTAGGGGGAATAGAGCTTTGCAGTAATAATTGGGTTCGGGATGAGAGGACATGCGCGATGATCTGGTTGGCGGCTTTTCAAGGCCGCAACTAGGCTGGGTATGGGGCCGTTTGAACTTATTCAGGTAGTCGTCGATGGGGATTGTACATATGTGCCTGTGTGTGCTGTCGTGTGTTATGGATCGATCTCGCCAAAGAAAAATAGGAAACTCAAGGTTTACAAAGTCCTTCGGTCTTCAGGGCAGTGGCTGGGAAGTATACCTCGCTGGCTAGGTATTAATGTATGTGAAAGAACATGAGATGTTCAACGCGGAGAAGACGTTACGAGTAGCCGGATTGCATGCTGTGGGAAATAGAGAGTAGGTGTGGGTACTGTAATCTCTGCGTCATAGGGCTGGGCCCGCTACATAGTAGGGTTTTCACCTACTGCCTCCTAGTTTGCCTCGCTACATCCGCAACAAACCGGTACAAATATGCCCCCTATGAACTTTGTATTCAGATGCGCAACGAATGTTTTGGGTGATGGGAATCCTAAATGGGGGAGCTTCTTTTTGAACCTAAACCAAGGTTCAATGGTCTTTCTTACTTTCATTCTTTATCCCGCCAACTTCAACCGCTTCCAGGGAGGTGACTGTTTTCCCATCAAGATTTTGCGCATCGGAGTTTCCCTTGCTCCTCGTAAGCTTTGTTTGTAATCACTCCTTGCAGATCGTATAGAACGGAATTCTCTCCATCAGAGGATTTTATTATTCCTTTTTTGTGCCCGATGTGCTTTCTTTCTGTTATCGACATCTAATTTTTCTGTTATCAGAGCGTCTTCAAGCTGTCAAAATAAGTTGATTCTCCGCTTTCAAGGCTTTTCATCTGGTTGGGACACTTCACTGTTGTTAGGGGCCGATGCTCTTCATCGTGAACAGAACGCCGTTTGGGAATCTGGGAAAGGCCTCTATCAGAACATGTATTGCAACTGTACCTTACCCTCTTAAGCCGACATGGAGGATCCTGGCTAGTGGCGCGTATTGAGAACTAGGAACGTTGACATTATTTATCTGCTCAGACCATGAACCCTGTGGACCAGCGTGTATTCACTCATTGCGGTTGATCAAAGCATAGCGCATGTGAGAAGTCGTTAATCGCGACTGCGTGTCCCGAAAAGAGAATTTTATTTCATCCCAGCATTCTGCAAACCTCCTATTCGAATCACAGGCCTGGGTCTAGTACTCGCCAATGCTGAAATTTCCAAGCTCCATTTGTTGTTCTGTTCATCTCAAGTGTGCTTTAGAGTACATATCGCCGGAAAACCCGGTACCCAAAGATAATCAACATCAATCATAACGGTCATCTCAAAATCGTGTGGTGCGCATCTGAAATATTGACGGGCGTCGGGTATGCTGAACCCCCACTTCAGGCCGGTACTCGATCGATAATTTCCGTATCAGGCGATGAGGACCGAGAAAGTTCCCGAATATAGTCCTTAAGGGCGTGCCGACTTAAGGGGTTTTCTAGATCAATTCTGCAAACGCCGTCCGCAGCTTCGCCCAAGTCAACGCCCCTTCGGCTGGTACCAATATCAGTACGCCGTTTATCGATATGGAATATTTGAGCAACCAACCAGACGTTAGGAGTACTGTACCACAGGCATGTTTGCTATATTTACATTTCGATTTTGTATGAGTGGAAACTCAGAGAATAGGGGTTAACGCTCGTTTAGGGAGGTGGATACAATGAGAAACGATGACAGTTGAAGAGTCTGTGGCATGATACAGATGCTGATGAGTGCTCTGTGGAAGGCTCTCTCGGGATGTATCCGTACGCATTCTCGGCGTTTGGTATTTATATCGAGCGGTGACAGCGACAGTTCAACTAGAATTGACTATCAAACAACAGCAGATATGAAATCTACAAGTCTGGTATGTGGTCTCAACTGCAAATCGTTTCTTAGTATTCCATAATCCTTGCGACATACACTAAATCTTCTATTGGAATCAGATCCACGCGATCCTCACACTATGGCTACCGCTGATAGAAGCGACCGGCTTCCGAACCGTCGGTTCTTCGGGCGTCGCGGCTCAGATGGTCTTTACTCCGCCAAATACCACAACCGTTGTCTTTGTCGACAACTACCACGAGAACCACGGCGGACCAGGTGTTAATCTCACAACTGGCGCACATTCTCCAACGTCGTGGGTTTACGATGACGGATCTGGTATCTATGTTTTCGGAGCCGAGTACAACCTTCAGACTAATGGATTGCGGAAACTGCGGCCTCGAAGCAACACATTCTGCTCAGCTGGAACGTTTTTCGCTGACGGAAATCTCTTGAATATCGCTGGAGCAGAACCGGGACCAACAGGTGTTGATGAGGGATTCGACAAAATCCGTACATATGCGCCGGGGCCATGCAACGGTGATTGTGCTCATGACTGGGTTGAACAAGCCCAAACGTTGCAGCACAGACGATGGTATCCGACTGCGCAGACACTTGTAGACGGGAGTGTCTTAGTGGTTGGTGGATCTTACGTAGGAGGGCTGGTTCTGAACGAAGCCAGTATTAATGTGCCTACCTATGAGATAATCTACCAGGACGGGAGGAAGCCACCTCCAGCGGCTTTGCTTCCAATTCTGAATTTTACTGACGCTGAGAACCTGGTACCTGGAAAATCTTACAATCTGTATCCGATGCGTGGGTCTAAGCAGATAACCCCGAGAGACTCGACTCGTGACTAACCATGGATTAGTACACCTTCTGCCGAATCCATCGGTCGCGAACCAGATTTTCACAGTAGCCGGCAATCGTACGATTGTTTGGGATTACACCCAAAACGTCCTTGTCAAGACTTTGCCAGATACGCCTTGTCAGCCCCGCACCTTTCCCTCCTCCGCGACTACAGTACTTCTGCCCCTCCTTGCCCCCAAATACAGCCCAACAGTCCTCGTTTGCGGTGGATCTTCTAGCGATATGCTCAACCCTCTGGCCTTGAATGACTGCTACACCATTAATCCACAGGACGATTCCCCAATATGGACACCTACCGACAACCTACCAAACGGCCCTCAAACAATGTCCGATGGGATTCTCCTCCCGGACGGAATGGTCTTGATCCTCAATGGCGGAGGTGTAGGCTCTGGTGGAGGTTACATGGCCGACAAGCCAGTGTTTCAACCTGTCATCTATAACTCTACTGCCCCTGCAGGAGCGAAATTCACGACCATGCCCGGTACCCAAATCCCTCGACTCTACCACTCCGTAGCCACTCTACTTCCTTCCGGCGAAGTCCTAGTAGCCGGTTCAAACCCCAACGTCTTCTATACCACAACCGGCAACGTTCCAAGCGGGTAGGCGTCCCTATTCCTCTTGCCCCCTATTTCACCGGCTAATCCCGCCCCAGCTGGCCCTACTTCAACAACAACGGCCACCAATGCGCCCTCCAACAGCAACAATTCAAAACCTCCTCTTACCCAACCGAATACCGCGTCGAGCTCTTCTCGCCCCCCTACCTCTCCGCCCCGACTCCCCGCCCCCTCGTCACATCTGTCCCCCCAACCTTATCCTACAACACCTCTTTCCAACTCCGCGCCGAAATCGCCCCTGGCTCCCCCTTACACGGCCAAGTGCAGATCTCCCTGCTCGCTCCAGGGTTCCATACGCACGGCGTGGCGATGGGGCAGCGCATGGTGATGCTAGGGTTTGAGGCGAGTGCGAATGCGGTGATTGAGGAGGCGAGCGCGACGCCGGCGGCGGTGAATTCGACGGGGTTTACGGTGGCGGCGCCGAGGGATGCGAGTGTGATGCCGCCGGGGGTGTATTTGTTTTTTGTGGTTTACCAGGGGGTGCCTAGTGAGGGGAGTTGGGTGAAGGTGGGGGTGTGAGGAGATTGTGATCGGCATTGGGGAATGGGAAACCGGTGTTCAGGCAAGTCAAAGTTTAGGGTTTTCAACTGTGGGTAATATGACAGATCACGTTTTCCGTTTTCGGATTTTGCCAGCTTCTACATCAAACTTGTTTCCAAACTGTTAATTCCAGTCAACCATTGTCCACAACTACTAGTCATATAATCTTTCCCGATATGTTCTCTTCCCTACTTCTCTTTTCTTTTCTCTCCTCCATATAGGAGGAACCTCGATGGAGGAGAAGGAGTCGGCAGCTCCAGCAACGACATACACCAGCATCTACACGCACCTTACCACCACCAACCACCCCACCGTCTATCATCCACCACCACTCACCACGGCTCCAGTAAACCAGCAAACAACCACCGATTTCAACCAAGTCAACTATCCGCCCCTCCCAGTGACACTTCTAGTGAGGGACGGTGAGTGTGAGATCCCACAGCTTTGTGTGACGGAGAGCGTTTAGCATAAGGAAATATCAATCCTGACTTTTCCATATCCAAACCTTTCACGCACCCCTAATAACTTGCATAACGCTTCTAGCGATCTCATCTTATTTTACAGCTTTTCCCATATCTTTCACCTGGTACAGCGGAATACCAATTTTCCTTCCCAACACCACTGATTCCTTTGAAAAATTTCTACCCTTAGTTCTTTTCCAAAACACCTCTCTACCCCAAACCCCTCCCATCCCCCGCCCGTCATCTCTCAATCCCCCTCCGATAACCCCATCCCCCCCAACCCCAGAATCTTTCTAACACACCCATCATCCCATAACCTCCCACCCAACCCCTCCCCGCGCAGTCCCCGCCCCCGCGTCTCCGTTTTCCACTTAACCATTCGCAACTGATAAACATCATCCCCCCCAACAACCGCTCACGCCTCAGCGCTCACCTCTCATTCCAACCACCGGAAAAAAATTCCACATCCAGCACGATCCACATATTGGTATATGAGGGTCAGAGCGAATATGTGCATGTAGATATATTGGTTGAACTATCTAGTAGGTAGAGCATATATGGTAGAGCATACAGATGAAGGAAGAAGTGGGAGGACGGATAAATACCCCTAGCGCCAAGCCGCTTCGGCCGGAGCGGAAATAACTAACCGCCGGGGTATACGTATGAGCATACGTATGTTCATACGTATGTGCATACGTACCCCGTTTCCAACACCACAACCCACAAAAACCCCTCCTCCGTCTCCACACACACAACACTCATTCCCCGCGCCGATTCTTCCCCGGGGAATACCTTACCCCCAATATTCCTATCAGCGCATTCCCCAAACGCTCTCGACTATACACCCAGAACAGAAGAATACCACATAAACCACAACCCAGCCCCCCCCTGGGGATCCATATCCCCATGCAGAACCCTCACCCCATCATAAACCTCCATTTACCACCCACCATCAGCGCCAGCGCCCACCATCGCAACTCCCTCCCCCCCCCACCCACCCCCATTTTCTAGACGACAACATACCCCAAAGCCCGCCCAACGCTCCGAGAAGCTCCCTCGCAGCATGCACAGCTGATGCTCATGGGTCCCGCTCATACAGTACGTACACGGCTGATGGCTCCGGTATATCGCCTTTTGGAGCGCAGGCCGTGCCGGGTTGGGAGGAGGTTGGGAGGGGCGATGGAGGTGGCGGAAGGGTGAGGCATGGTTTGATATCTGGATTTTCCGGCGTGGGAGAGGGGGATCTCGGTGAGAGGGGCTTGATGGAATGGCCCGGGGGGGGGTGCGAAGAAGAGAAAGGGGTTTTGGGAGAGGGTTTTGAGCAGAAGGGGGTTTTTCGTGAGCCGAATGTTAAGTTACTCGCACCCACACCAAGGTTCTTTTGGTGATCCATGCCCCTAATCCCCTCAATCCCACCATCTCGAACCCTTCTTCGATCAATTATAAAAGCCACAGAAAAACTCCCGCTGTTCAGCGCATCTGAAACCCTCTTTTCCGCCCTTCCTCCGCGTTCACTACAGTAGCCCGTCTCCTATGTATGTATTAGGAATTTCCCCTTTATCCCGAGCCTTTCCTCGTATTATGTACAGTATAAAATTCCTTCGCTTATTTTAAAAACGCTATAATCTCGACCCTCTAAAGACTTGGGACCTAAAACCGAAGCCTTTCATATTTTCCACAAACTACGGCCAAATCTGGAAAGAGAAAAAATATGTAATGCGGCATGAGCGTTGTGAAGGAATGATGGAAGCATGGTCATCTACTACTAGCTCGTTGCAGAATCTCCAAGTATCCCAGACTCAGCAATTCTCATAAGGAAAAAAACCCCCACAAACTCGGGAACTCGCGGGTTTTTCCTTTAGAAGGACCATGGTCATGCCTTCGACGCTGTTGGCGGGATTATCCTGGATAAGGAATACACGAATACTCGAGTCGGAAATTTCTTCGGAATGGAGAGAATCAAGAAGATTGTTTTGTTTAGTTGTGTGTCTCAACTCTATTCGTTGATGATTGTACGATGTACGATATCGAACAGAGAGAATGGCCTTTTCGAAAGATGAGCAATGGAACATGGTGCTTTCCCATCCATGTTAGTCGATCACGGTGTTGTGTGAACAACATATATGGCGAGACTCACCAAAATCTTCACACCCCCCTCTCCCTCTTTCCCAAACGCTATAAAATCCCCCTCACTCTCTCTCCGAATCCTTTTCAAATCTCTCAAATCTCTTAAGCCGCAACCAAGGCCTTCTGCGCTGTGCACCACCCCATAAGACCCACCTCAAACCACCCAGAATACCCTCTTCACCTCCGGCCCAACTCCATCCCCGAAGATGCCCTCCCTAAACCATCCTTTCAGCTTCTCGAGCGTCCAGGCCTTCCTAGATCTCCGCTGGATCTCCCGCCTCACGCCTCCTTTACCAGCCAACACTCAGGATATCCCGGCTGCAGCTGCCAGCTTGGTGCATGCGCGGGAGAAGGACCGCTGCGTGAAAAGAGGGGATACGGCTAGTATGTGGGATGCTGTGGTATGTTTTTCCCTCGTGCTTTGGCAAAGAACGGTGGTGGTGTGGGGAGGTGGTGGCTGATGTAGATGGGTGTGGTAGAATAGGGTTAATGAACGGTATGGAGAGGTGAGGTTTCTGTATGGGGGATGTGATGGGGAAGGAAATGTTTGGGTTTCTGTCTGTCGGGTATAAGAAAGAGAGCTCCCTTGAGTTTTGGGTGGCGACTGATGATCATACAGAAGTTGGAGAGAGGACTGTTTGGGGGGAAGACGATGGAGACGCTGGAAGTTTTATGGGTTGTGGATTCTGTTGTAGGTGGTTCTTGACGCCTTGAAGGTGGATGAGGGAAAGGCTGATCAAGGATTAGACGGCGGAGCCCACAATCTCTGCGCCAGTTCGTGCGAGCGGCAAAGGAGAAATTCAAGAGGTTGAAAAATATGGTAGGAGTGGGAAAATGTTAGAGCAGGGAAGAAGCGAGTTGGTGGATAAGACCGACAGTGATGGAGATGACGAGTATGTGGTAGTGACTGATGATATCCAGGAAAATTGGGTCCCAGTCACTATCCACACACCAAAATTCGGTTAGGTGTTAGATTCCGCTATCGGTTTGGTGTCTTTCGGGCCAGATGTCGAGAACGTGTTATGGTAGCGTGGAGGCATACTTTGGTATTTGCATGCTGGAACAACAATGTCGAATGACATTTTGTGGGTTGGGAATCCGAATACTTTCCAAAGAAAATTTTGATCTCGGGATCGTATGGACAAGTGGTGTACGTGTTGCACGCGAACCGTTGATAACATTCATTCGTGGATCAAACGGTAATAGACGCATTAGAGCATGTAATCCTTGAATCAAGTGCATCAACGAATCATGTGTATCCTATCGCCTTCTGCATCCTCGAACGCACTTTAAGGAGTCCTTCGAGCGACGCGGTGTTGCGTTCACTCATGCATCGAAAATTCAACATTTCGGGCACACCTATCATGCAATCCTTCCCCCTTTCGTGCCTCTTAATTCACCACTCATGTCAAGATCACGCTTTAGCTTAAAAGCCATGGTCGCACTTCTAAAAGAAACGTCAGCAGTTTCGAGTTATGCCTATGTGAGACCGTTCCGGTTGCTATTCGCGGCCTTTTATGTTTATATATATATATCTTTCACGGCAAGCGAATGCTGTTTTTCGACTCACTAAAACGAAAAAGGAATATATTGATGCCCCTCTCTGGGGTCTTTGATGTCAGCAGATCGATTCAAGCATCTCTGACACATTTCTTTTACCTTCATTGCTATAACATTTCATATTTAATGCCCCCTCATCTCTCTCAAGGATGGCTCAATTCTTCGACTTTCAAGAGAAGCCCATAACCTGCAGAATCCTTCAAAACCTCCGCTCTATTTGACATTTTCATCACTCTCAGGATCCCTCGGCAATTGAACTATAAATATTCATCAGAAGAAGTCTAGTTGGGTCTTCGGAACCACAAGAACCCATGTTCTCCAAGGACAGAACTTGCATGAACTGGAAAGCTAAGGTCATTGAAGAGATCTTACGCATCGCCATCCACAGAGACGAGCAAAAAGATTCTCCCCTTCCAGGAGGAAGTGAAAGCACAAGAAACCATGTAGATCCATGCGATATACCAGCTTTGGATGATGTGCTAGTGAGAATGTCTCTTCGTAGACTAGTGGTCGCCGCTGACTTCATGCAGGAACGTCTCTACCGCGAAGTTGGCGCTTTCCACGTTACTTTTGGGGGCTTTGATAGCGTGGGGAACGTTTGCATCATGTGTTTCGAGGTGACCTTTACTTTTGAGGGTCTTCTAGGCACCGAGACGGAGACTGACAAAGTACTAGGGATATCCTAAAAAACTTAAGACAGTCCTCTGGCTGGATATCTATGATGTATGATGCTCTGAGAGGATCTCTGACTTGACATTGCTAATGAGGGATCTTAGGATAAACCATTTCAGGGTCACAGCAAGTCTTCACCATCCCCATGCCCAGTATTGCCAGCAAAAGTTTCTTCAAAATACAGGCCAGACGCGCCGGCACTGAAGAAAGGGATTCATTGGACAGAGCTTAACCCAGTCGCGAAGTGGAAAGGTTCGATGGAAGGGAAAGCGGCGTCGCGAAGCACGAAGAACAACTGGCAACACGGACCACCCGGGAGATACCACTCATCGAGCAGTGACGAGAGTCTCATTGACACTAAGCGCCCAACTCAACCAGAGGGACGACTCCGTCCTGGAAAACATTGAACTTTCAAATTCTCGTACTGTCTACCGATATGGATAGAGGTAGCAAGTTGGCTAGTCTGGGGGTTCAAGGAGTTTATCGAGGACCTTTGGGTCTGAACTTTTTTTTTGTTGATGTGTTGGATTGAAATTTGAAAGTAAGGTCATGTATGCGAAATATGTTGTAGAACCGGCTTGATAGTCTTGAGGAAGAACACTTGAAATCATTTATCAAAAGTGAAGTCCTAGAATCTTCGGATTGTTATGATACCACTCGTGATAGGCTTTCGAATTGTTGACTGGATAACAACAGACCCAGGGTTCCTGTACTGGTAACCTGGAAGAATCAATCATGAAGATTAAGTGTCATGAAATGCCCTTAAAAAGACTGTTGTGTCTTGTTATTGAGCGGTTTGGCAAATCCAATACGTATAGCAAAGACTTTCGATTCGACTAATTGGGTTCGTAAAGTCAAAAATATTCCATTCCATCTTTAGCGTCGACAAAACCCTTTGGTAGCCGCGACCCTGAAGCACTGCTAATGATCCTATAGTTTTTGAACAACCAGCGAAGTTCACTTTGCCAACACTTCTATTCACCAATATTCTTTTGGCTTAGAGATGTCCTGAGTCATATATCTAGAACATGCTTGTGTTGGTGGAGCCAATGTTCAACAATTCGGATATACTCTTGGTGTACACCAGTGATTTCCCTTTTTGAGTAAGGGTTATTAACCCCATATCTCTCATTATATAGTACCAGGCAATTATCGTTTTGATATCCGTCTCGGTAAAGTTACGCTTCAAGTCATTTGTGTGCGTGTTGCGGACCTCGAACTAGCACATCATGCCATCGAGCGACGATGCGTTCCATACATGGAAAGTTGGCGCCATTGACCACATCATCAGCATCTTCCGCCGCCAGAATCCATCTAGCGAAAAGTCCCTGGACGAGACAAAGGATACGTCAATGAAACGTTTTCGACGAGTTGAGAGCTTCAGTCTTGTCGATATCGAGATTGACATCGTTCGGTCTCACATCCTTCTCCTGTACATTGATATACTGACCTTTGATTTCAGGATCGTCTCTTCTCTTTGTATGGTTCCTTTCACGTCGTCTATGAAGGTCGTAACAGTAATGAAGACCCCTTCATTGTGTGTTTATCAGGTTTTCCGCCCGTTCCCCGATTGACTATTAAACTCATTGACTTATGGAGGTCAGCTAAATCATGATTCGACGGACGTGAAGAACATTCTTTTCACTAATCATTGTAATGTGTGACCCTCTGACCCAAATAAAAGACGTTGATTAATAATTATTTTAGGACGTGACGGACTGCGAGTTCTCAAGAAGTTTTTCAGAATAGAATCAAGTTTGACAAATCTCGTAATCATACAGATAGATGTACTGCTGATAGTCCGAAGAGTCTCGAAAGGACTAAGGAAGAAGAATGAGAGGATATGAATTATTCGAATGCGAGTAGTGGGAACACGGAGGAAGAATGAACTTTGTTAGGCCTGTCAGAAGGGAAAGCTTAAATATAATTGTTCACACCTTCTGACCGTACATAGTCTCATCGTGACTGTAACAAGAGCTGGGAAGGGAGTCGGCTTCGTAGATCATATCAATCAGGTGCTCTATCTCTACCAATTAGTCAAAGGATTCTATCAGGAGATTCTCCTTGTTGATGATGACATCGACCCAGACTCTGCTGATCTTGTGTTGATGAAGATCGCGTGTCGTTCATATATAGCGATTGCTTGATGTGTTCAATCGCTGTTTGATCGACAGAATGTAACGTACAACAAACATCATCGGATGGCATATAAACTGACGTGTCGGTCACGCGGGAATTGGCGCTGGTAAACCTCCAGAGCCTGAGGTATACTTCTACTTATATCGTTCAAAGTAGCTTAAATCCCTCTAACCATTCTCACCATTTCCGAAGCCCTTTTTAATATGTGGAAAACACACGTATTTGAACCAAATTCATCAGAGGTGATAGCCCAATCCTTCATCTCTTTGTCTTTCATTGTGCAGCTTTACCTCTTCAAATATCCGGCTCACCCTTCCCGTTCTTCATATCGTCACACTAACATTCATGTCTTTAGCAGACCAGAACACTGCTCGAAATGTCGGGCGGTGTTCTGTACTTCTCAGACTGGCAAGATATGACCAGGAAAGATATCAAGGGCATCATTGATGCCAATCAGTCTCCCATTGGTGAACCGGTACGTGGCGTAGCAATATCTGCCAAAGGTTTGAAGTGCTACTAGATGAAGCATTCCGATAATGTAGTTATGGGCGATGTTTTGGTATTTGGGACGACAACGAAATCAAGGCGCAAAGGCTGAATTTGCTCAGGAGAAGATGTACACGAAGCATGGCGCTTTCAAGGTACATTTTGCTGGGCATGATGTGAACTCGAATATTCTCGTCGCCTGCTACCAGGTAGTACTCATATCTCTCATTATCAGATAAGCGAGTGTGCTGATAAAGAGTAGAGGGAACCGAGTGACATCAAAGATTATCTGTGGTTGAACATGGGAAAGGTAATTTCCATCCGTAGGCTTGCAGGATATGCTCGCTTAGACAAGTTGCAGAATAAGTCGCAAGAGCCGCATAGCCACTGCCAAAGCGATGGTGTGAGAGAGCAAATAGAAGGCAAAAAGGAAGAAAGAATTACCATGACGGAGGCCATAGAAGATGAGTGGGCAGTGGTTAATGCAGCACCAAAAAGGAGGCTCTCTTGGTCAGATATGTGCTCAAAGTCTCAGGCACCGTTGCTGACTTATCATAGCGATATTAAGACCTTGTGAAGGACAGGTCACTGGCGCTTCCCGAGGCATAAGTGGGCTTTATGAAGGTAGCTCTCGATGTTCGTGCTTGGAGTAATCAAATCAGGCGTTGATACATCATGAGAGGATAGTAGAACATCGGAGTGACGCATAGACTACAGCTAAGCACATCAATTATTTGCGACGCAAGTAGTCTTGAGCACGACGTTACTTTCAGACTAAGCAAGTGGAAGTGAGTAATTTGAAATGGAAGTAATCATAACCAGCCCAGAGGCAGACTTTTGGCGCTTACGGCTAAAATTCGAACAGTAGCCTCAGGAAGCATGATTGGCTAACTGTAACACAATTTATCTATTACAATACCAGCAAACATTCTCATCTACAGCAGCATCAACTTGCAGCATCAGTAGGTCCACACGCTCTTCTTTCCTCTGTCGTGAGTAGCAATGACTGACACCCTAATAATTTAGTGGTAAATTTGTCATTGCCAAACCCATACAAGTTTCGACGAGCCGGGGGGTGAGCATTCACATATATTCACTTCTGAAAGCGTTCACCGACAAGAACCAGTTCGATTCCCTCATGACGCATTCTCTTTTTGCTCTCATGAGTTTGACACAGCGTTCTCCCCCCGACCCTTACTTTGTCAAGATCAAACATCATGTCCACGATCGGGTTTTCGTGAATTGCTTTTTCCTATGTACTGTACTCTAAGGGCTATCGTATACGATCCGTCAAGACCGCACCAAGAGTTTGGCCTCGAGGTTGTTTCCACTCTTAAATCGTAAGGCAAAAGAAATTCCAATTTTGCTAGAGCCGTCGAACTCTGCACTAATATTTTGCGGCACTTCATATGCGCCAATCCAGGGAGCGGCCTTTGAAATCTACGACCCTTCTAGATGCGTCAAGGAATCTGTCCATACTTGCCAGCTTATGAGATCTCTGTATAGATACCTATGATTAATAGGCAATACGCTATTTGGTAGAGACTTATCTGTACTAGGATGAATGATACAAGATCTGGACTAGGTTTTTAAGGAGTCTAAGTATGGCCGCGGGTGGTTTGACTTGACTGTCTAGGGTTGAGCTATCCAGCTTGCTCTTTAATACGTCTTCTCGGACTTTTATCTTCCTTCCTACTACCAATTGACAAGATACGAGCCCCACGCTCAACGTTCCACACCCTCGATTTCCATCGACGCACCACCATCCCATCCCCATCTACAACTTCAAAGGTACCTTCATTCGAATCTACAGACTCCATCATTACAAAACTATCGAGTCCATGTCCTCCATCATTCTCGAATTTCTCGATTCTCCAGTCACTCGTTAGAGGTGGTTCCAATGGGTACAATTCCAGACTTACTGATCCAGTGTAGGCCTTGAAAGACTCCACGCGTTTTTGCTTCTCCAGGATACAAACGGAAATCTTCAAGTGGTCCCTAGCAGTCCCCGGATTACTCGAATCGTTCCGTGGATCTCTATTGCTATAGTTTACCGTCTGGCTGGATCACTTAGCCAGAAGATGGTCGGATAGCCACAAAAAGATACGAGGGGTGATCATACAAGGGCTTCCCAAAGAGCTACATGTTCCAGTGAGTTGCATCGGCCAATAGGCTTTATGCGGCCAGGCATTTGTACCGCCCAAAAGCTGTACAAGGTATCTGGCGTCGATCGAGCGTAACCTCCCATCATTTCAACAACGCTCGCAGTCATTTCATTCCTCTAGTTAAGAAAAACTGCTTCTTGTGAAGAATACTTGATGCGCTACTAGACTCAAGAATGGAAGTACTTTGAATAGGTAACCAAATTAAGACGATAACGCGAAGAAAATTAGATGTACTATCGAATGCGACTGACCTAATGCCAGCTCTCAGCATGCACTTATGATTTTCTAATGATTTTGAAATCTTTGCAACAGCAGAATCTTCTATACTTTCTTCATACTCCCCCTTACTCTCTTACTTCGCCCTCTTATTCTCTTACTACTCTCTGTAAAGTAGCCTTACTCCCTTTCCTAACCGGAAATGGCAACATCCGATCCTCAGTTCGGGGTGTATATAATATATATTTATTTATTTATTAGTATACTATTAGGATCATGTCCAATCCCGCCTGATATCGGACGTCAATAGTAAGAAATTTATGAACGTTTTGATTCCTCCATCATAAGGTCAGAAATAGGCTTTCGATGATTCTCATATTATTGAATTTGCAGATAAAATTGTCACTCGCCTCAACAGCCTATTGGACTTGGGAATAGGCTACCCTTCTACATAGACATGATCACGAAACATTTCTCAAGGTGAGCAGCCGCTGCTTTAAGGTGAACAGGGGTGAGCATGCCTGAGCTTTAAAGTAAGCTAGGTAAGCGTGCCGAGGCCGAGGAGAGCTCTTGGCAGGGTTTTCTGACCGGCTCATGATTCAAGTCTTTCATCTTCTCAGCATTTCTTTGTCAATCAGGCAAGCTTTCTCGAACTTTTTATAGCAAAGAACATACCGACTTCAGTAGAATCAGTAGAACAGCGATCGTCGTTTGTAAATCATGTCATTATAGACAAGATGCATGCAACTTCCAAACAATCCCTCCGAATCAGCCTAGCAAACAGTCTAGGAGTTCGTTCAATGATCATACTTGCTTTAACTCCTCCAGTCATCCTAGGAACGCTTGGCCTCATTGCATTTCTTGGTTTGGAAATCGCGATAACCAGACCTGGCGCCGGTTCATGGTCCATTCGTGGGTCACTCGAGCGGTTTCCATCTCGGCTTTGATCCTGCGCTTAGCCACCAGTCTACAAGCTGGTATTGCCGTTGCTATGCTCGCTGCTCTTGCGCTGGAGTTTTATGGAGTTCCGTTAGCGGATGCCGCCGCTCTCGCTGTGATGAGATCTGGCGAGACGACACCCCAAACACTTTTCACCGAGACTGTTTTGGGCTTCGCGATGAAACCAAAGAACCTACATTGGATTTATACCCTCTTGGCTCTTGTGCTTTTCGCTACGACCAGCTTACTTCAACTGACCTCTACGGCTCTCTTGTCAGACCTACAGCTCGGTCCTCTCCCAGGGCCTTCTATTTCAAGCGCTCTTAGCCACGATTTCCAGTACAATACGACGGGACTTAGCCAGAAGCTGAACTTTATTCCTATGATACGAAGACAAACACCATGGGCGAGAAATCCCCAATTTTACCCGACTTTTGCAGAATTCTCATCTCCTGCCCCTGCTCGTAGCGATGTTGACGACACCGGGGTCCTCCTACGAGCCTTTTTGCCCATGACAGATAGTGCGCAGCGAGAAAAAATCTGCGCAATTACACTGCTAAAGCTTTTGTATTGGACTCGCGAGTTGCTTGTCAGGCACCTATTTTGACAGGTCTACAACTATCATGGGATCCAAGCAGCGGCAGCATATTCAGTATGAATGGCAGTTATACAAATTCCACCTCTAGCCAAGAGCTCTTGGTTCCCTCTAGTCCGGTACCTTTTACGTGTCCCAGCTACTTCTATTCGAATGGATGGACGGTCTGCCAGCTGCAGAGCTCTGGGAATCGTACTGGCAATCCCGCAGGAGCTTTGCAAAGTGCATTCATAAATGCTACAGACTACAACCCCCCTCCGTACTCGCTTTCGCCAATGAGCATATTCGGAGCTCCGTACCTAGTCTTCAATTCATCTATCGACGTCATCACCGTCACTACTAAAGGACAGCCTCCGCTTGACTTGGTCTCCGGCCAAACCGCTGTACAGGGCGAGGTCTCTAGGGTCTGGAGTCATTGGCAGGTACCCACCTACGAAACCGACGGAAGCAATCCCTCAGGCGTTGTCGCCGACTTTGACATTACGTTGTGCTACACGGCGTTTGATACGGCTCGTCTGGACGTCAATCTGTACGGCGACTCGGTTCATACGGAGCCAATTCCACACTTCGAACCATCTGTAGAAAGTTATACTTTCAATGACATCCTCATTTAGCTTGGGAACAACGACACTAAAACAGGAGCTGCCAATCGTGGTATCCTGCAGATAGAAGAGCGTAACTCATGGATCCCAGCGATTGAAGACGCCCGTCCTGCAGGTGTGCAGTCTTGGCTGCAAGGCATGACGGATATGCAAAGTGTAGCCATTGTTTCTCAAAAATTGATCAATCGCCATCCGTCTGGAAACCAGTCAAGTGTTCTGGACACAAAAGATCTATGGTACATGGCGACGGGAATGACCAAGGCTGATCCCTCGCTCGTTACGCTCTTCACCGAGATCATGGCAAAGAACCAGTCTGTTGCAGCTAGCATGTCCTCGCTTCTGACCGTCTTGTCAAGCATGGCCTACTATGACCAAAGCGCCCAGTTCCAAACTTCCGACCAGGTCAGCCAGGTCTACTTTGAAACAGTCCTGTTTCCACAGCAATCTCGAGGCTTTACCGCGCTAGCGGTCGTGTTGTTTCTGCATCTTATCATCGTTGTCGCCATCGTCGTCATGTTCCGGCGCTTGACCCGTTACACCATGATTGGAAACGCATGGCAGAATGTTGCTCAGATTGTCACGCCCATGACAGAAGAATTATTGAACGGCAGTACACTTGCAAAGGATTCGAGTGTCAGCAGGCGATTGAGACAAGAGGGCAGAATAACAGATAAAGTGAAGGTCGGGTATTTGGAAGATGCTGATAATGAGAGATACGGTCTTGTTCATGCTGGGCTGTACAAAAGACTCGCCCAAGCTTCGAAGGAGTAGCAAACTGCTACTACGGTATCACCAAAACATCCAACATTGTTTCTTTGGTCTCTTTTCCACCATACATATAGAATCAAGCTCTTCTCCTGGTCGGCCTCCAGTAACCCAGGTTTCATCAGTCCAAAGGATCTTGTTCCATTGTTCCTTAGTCCAATCTAGATGCTCGCTTGCCCAAGCTAGTCTTAACTGTCGATTACATTCAGAGATAGAAGGTTTGGTACGGGCGATATATTGTTGAAATTCGAAGAGCAGTTCGAATAGCATGTTGAGATACATACCACGAACCGAAAACGGTACTTAATTATAATCAAGAATAGCGTCGATTTAATTTCGATAAGCAAACGTATTCGATAAGCTCTTCTACCTGAGCGTCAATTAAACAAGAAGTCTTTCCAACGTTTTTCGATGGAGTGATATGCTTTGGGAACACGAGCAATTGCTTCATAGGTCATATTAGTAGAACGTAGGGTCTGAATCTGTAGACGCTGATCGCGTGAAAGCCGCTGTCCCCTTGGGGTCTCCATCACCGTTAATTTTGAACCTGATCACATGCCGCTAAATCACTATTCTAGCGCGTACTAGGGAAAATCAAGCCTGATATGCACCCAGAAGTCATCTGGAGTACATAGCACACTATAGGCTCTCTCTGTCTTATAAGGGGTAGCAGGATGATTGAATTCGTGAGAAGCCAAATCAGCTTCCGCGTAGATAAAATCATGGTATTCTATCCAGCCACGAATAGGGGTTTTTCTTCGACTATGCAAGATCTTTTGGATGGTCAATGAATTCGGCGCTACTGTGCTTTCGATGAGTACATACCTACCTTATGCTGATGATGTGAACAACGCCTCGCGGGGTAGATCATTTTGAGTGTACACCACTGCTGGTGGTGTGGACCACAGAAAAATTAATTTACATTCAAGTCTGTGTCAGCAAGCTTTGTTCATTGAATAAATTTAAGATATTAACAATTATGTATTTTCATGAGATGTAATTACGGCGGATTGTTGCAGTATCCCTGCAGGAAACCTGATAGCAAGATCTGAGATTTGTATTCGGCTATTACAGATTAAACATTCAGTGGCGACTTGTTTAGATAACAAATACAGCAGATTGGCAGCGAATCTTTTATTCCCTGCTGTCAGACAGCAGATTACAGCGCATCAGCTTTTGCCAGCATTAGGTGTTGAATCATCTGAGCATCAAAGCAGGCTACATATAAGTCACAGCTCTCACGGTATTGCTTCAACATCTCAATAATACAGTTTCGCAAACCTAGCTCAAGCGGCCGACCTACAACCAAATTCCTAGGTATAGCCGTCCCGGCTTCTTGACTTGTGCACGAATCAACAACCCAGTGTACCGAATCATGGACATAGGCCCGGACCCTTTCGCTTGGCAACGTATGACACGAGCCTCTGAGTTTAAATCGTTTATCGGTGACCGCCCCTCTGATCCCCTCTTGACCCACCAGTCTACACGAGCCTCAGCAATCAAGTCGATCGTCGGTGATGGTCAATCAAGCCATAGGAATACCTTCTTGTTGATCTTCGAACACCAATTCAAAACCCGCTTGGACAATGGACGAAACAGGCTGGTTTCAATTAAGAAACCGTTCCTTGTAGCGAACAAGGAGACCTTTCTAGGGCTATGCGCAGATATTATGTGCATCTTTGCCCTAGATTACTTGCCAATCTTACGAATAAACTGGCTTTCACTGAACGGCCGTGAGGAGGAGACGAGAATAGATGATCAAAATATCATTCACCTACTGCAACTACTGAGAACAAGGGGAAGTATAGATAAAATACGTATTTATAGATGGGTTTGACTGCTTTCGAAAAGGCATATGGATATAATGGGTACGAGTGAGCTGTTGGTTTTGGTGCAAGAATGAGCATCATTAGTACTTCGACTAATTCGATCGAAGGGTTGAGGCGAAGCAGCAGTTTGTGAGAAAACAATGGATTTGGTCTAGCCTCAGACATGATTCAATGCTGGCTTTCTAAAAATGCTTGCGACAGTTGGAGAAAGACTGGAAGGGTCACAAGAGCATAACAAACTATACCAGAACAAAAGTCCATGAAAATTGCATCCTATCTTATGTGGACTAGTCCGCAGACAAACTACCTTCTATTGATGTCTCGACTACTATTCCTAGGTTCTGCGAGCTTTCCCTCTCAAACAGTATTTAGAGCAAAGTTAAGCTTTTTTTGCTTCAATTTTTTGCGCCTTCAAAGATTCCACCTTGGTTTCTCTCGGCTTGCATTGGATTTCTTTGAAAGGTCTCTTAATAAGATTCATCTGGCAGATTGAGCAGAAACGTACCCCGCAGAATTACGAAGTTTTCCCAAGCATAGGATCTCCTCTTGCGGCCTCTCAGCGTTGACAGTTACCACTTAAGGTTGAGCCTTTACCTTTCGCAGAACTTCACCGCGAGGATACTCGATTGGATTCCTTATCGGCAGACTTACTGTATAAATACTTATTGGATGTAGATCCCACCAAAATTTCCGAAACCCCAGTGGCTAGGTCTCCTCAGGGGTATGGGCAAAGTCCGAAGTGCTGTTATTGTCTGACCTACTTCCTTCTGTAAAATCCTCGGCTCTGCATTGTTGCACTTCCTACTCATCTGTCATAAATGACGATCATACAGGTCATTCGTCTGTGTTGGCATTCAGATCTCTTTGCTTACCTATGTTCGACCACGACTCACCAATGGTGTGCGTTCCGATATAATATTTTGACAATTCAATACAAATCAAGCTTTACAATTTTCAGCAACTAGTACGGTGTCAGTAACTAGTAGTGTTCTCACAGATTGTACCAATCTTTTTTTGAGACGATTCAGATTCTTGACGTGTTCATATTGGCGGCCGGAAATCTTCACGCGTCATGAGCCTTTCGGCCATGCTGGCAAGTAGTAAATCACAGCATGCCAGCTGCTGGCAGAATGACTGTTGGCTTGCTTTTGTGGAACCGTGAGCAAGCCATTATAAGCCGGTAATCTTCGTTCCCGGTTATTATCGATCCAGAACCGTGACCCTCTCAAATACAAACCAAGCGGCAGAGCTACAACTACAATATCGGAGCTATTTAAGTTTTGATTGTACAAGAAACAGTAAAATCTTTCAGCCAATCTGGGTATCAGCTATCAACCCAAAGTCCCGATATCTCCCCTTTTCCAAGGTCTCAATGGTGAGCAACATTCCTGAGGGTGGGCACCTCCTATTCCATCTCACCATCAACAATCTACTCAAAGCCTCGATGATCGGTTTATTGATCGGTGACGGCCAAACATTCCAGAGCTTTACCCTTCCCGCTGGTCCTCGAATTGCAAACCAAAGCCCCCCTTTTTTCCCAGTCATGCAAACCGTTTCTAGTCGCGAACAACGACAGTTTCGAGGGTTGACGTCTAGATATGATGCAATTCTTCCGTCTCAGTTGTGTTCCAGATCTATGGGTAAACTGGGGCTCCCGGTAGCGGTATGGAAAACGTGTTGATTGGCGACCACAACATAAAAACTGTCGAGCCACATGAGTGAAACGCAAGGGCTAGATGATACTGTAAGATTATTGCGGTAATGCTACAAGTGTTAAGAGTGATAGTAGAGAGCAAAAACGGTACAGCAAGCGATTAAGCTTATGAAGGAGGAAGAATGGCCACACAAGGGAAATATAGCCATAGAGAAATGCAGTATAGATAAATGGATGAACTTGGGTCCGTGAAAATTTTACAACGCCGAGAACGAATACATATTACACCACGGCCGGCAAAAACGGGAAGCTTTCACGTTTATGTAGCCTATACTGAAAACCCCCTCTTTAGCGACTTGACTCGAAAAAGAAATTGACAACATCTCATCTTTCCAATTTTTTGATGGTACACCTAAAACGTAAGCACATTGCCTATTACAGTACCCACTAAAGTTGTTTTGATTCGTCGTATTCTGTATTAATAAACTTCAAACACCGAAAGTAAGTCTTTGCAAATTAAGCAAGAACGTTTTAATAGCCGAAAGCCCCTCCGCATAACCGGACAATCCAATGGCCAGTTGGCCAGTACAGAGGGGAAGAAAGATCATGCGAGGATGATCGACATGGCTCGCCCACTTCCCGAGAGCTTTTCCTCTTCCTACCGTGGAGAATAGCCATAGCTATGTGAGCGAGTAAGAGTTTCTAGCAATAGCCTAGTTTTGCCTGGTAAACAGATTATGAAGACGGCAGATCGTATATCATTTATCAACTTTGCTCGCTTTCTTTAGACCAGAATAGCAGCATCATCCAACGCAGTAGCTATTTTCCTACTCCACCTTCTCTCCTCTCCTATCCCCAGTAGCTCCTTTGAGTGCCGGAAACGCATCTTCGTCCCAACCTGGTGATCCGCACCTTCTCGCCACTCGCAATGGTGAATGAAGCGTCTGCCCATACATATAAGCTTTGTCGCCTCACATCTTGGGAAATCGACCTACACCTCTGGGCGAGATCCAAAATACGCATACGAGCTCTTCCTTGTGGTCGGTGACATGCTCTGCTGTACCGGTTGTGCTGCTGTCTTCCTCAGAGCCAGGAGGGAGTGGTTTCGTAAGGCCGATCCAGATGCTTTGGGTTTTCGTCATGGCCACCGAGTTGGAGGATGAGTGGCCCGTGGTCAGTGTAGATTTTCTCCTCTACATACAGTCCATGAGAAGATTTATGGCAGGATTGCAGAGCAAGAATACATACCAGGATTATAAACAACTGCGTCCTATCCCCTTGGGCAACTTGCTCCTTTGGCTGAAAATCCAAGGTGGCTTGGTCCGGGGTATGGGGAGCAGTGCTTTCGGCGGTTCGGATGAGTTGGCCCACTTCTGCAGTAGCCCAGCTTTGCCATGTGATAAATTCTGGAGATGATAGATCGTACATTTTGCTCTAAGGTCTGGGCTGTGGGGCCTTCTGGTGGCCACTATTGCTCGAATTTTTTGGAGACCGGATATACTTTGGGAAGATTAGAAAAAAGGGGAGGAACCTCGAATATGTACCGAATAAAAAATGATCAGGTAAGATTGCTCTTCGGTACGTTGCAGGGAGAGTATTGATAAAGAAGCTAAAGAAAAGGATATGGTTTGGGTCATGGCGGAAGGAGCAGGCGGAAATGGAAGAAGCGAGTCCCATTCGTGGTTTCCAACAGAAAGATAAGACGCAGAATACCCTCATCTACTCTATACGCAGCTAGATAAAGCCGGATGGAGATAGAGAAAACTAGGTCGGCTAGGTAACAGAGACATTTTCCTCAAAACTGTTAGAAGCCACGGTTAACGACTTCCACAAAGAACGGTCACGCTTTATCTAAGTCGCTATTAACAGCCATCAGCTTCCTTCCTCACGTAACATAAGATTACAGGCTAGTGTCAAGCGGGAAGATCAAAGCCACAGCTTCGCTGTAGCCACCAGAGGCGGGAAGATTGAACGTCCCTTCTTTATACCCTTGTTTAAAGATGCAAATAGACAGCACTAGAATTGTCGATTCGTCTATTCGATGTTCCCGCCTTGGAGAATAAGCCGATCTGAAAGTATGAAAGAAGACGCAATGCACGGAGCATGCTTGGAATAGGCTGGAAACCTCCATGCTCAACTCCGTTTATTCTAGAACCAGATCTTTTCTCTTTATCCAGCGTGGTTCGATCGACTATGAATACCTCTTACGTCTCTCTCATCATTACTGTTTTTAATCATTAGATTTATTCGGGTCAAGGAAAAACGATCTCTGCTTCCAACGGTGACTTAAGCCTGCAGATTTTGAACAGTGCCGCGATTGTATCCTGGAAAGAACATGGCCGATCACCACCGCAGCACCAACGCATCAGTACATTACCGTCTACTCTCGCAAGGCTACATACGTCCTTCGGAGCTATTGGCCCGCACTTTTCCTGTGATGATATCCGACAGCGGAACTTGCAAACCGTTTATCGTCGCTCATCAAGAGAATCTAGATAGCTTGATAGTGGATATTGGAAGGTTGTTCGATATTCAGGGCATCTCAAATCTAAGCGTAGAGTGGTGTGGGCAAGCGGATTGGCAACTTTTCTCGCAAACTCTGGACAAAGACAACCTCGATGCTATGCTGAGGTTGGTAAGGGCAAGGGGAAGCATGGACACAATTCAGATCCGATAAGCAGACGCTGGAGCTATGAAGCAATGGGGAGTTTCACAAGGGTGATATGTCGCAGAAAGAAACTAGAGCAATGTCCTTTGGCTGCGCAACTCTAGGATTTCGTCAGAGACACTGTTCATTCGATGACTCAATAATTTACCTTCATTATGTGTACAAACCCATGAGTTCTTGTTGGACACAGCACAATGATCGAGCTCCTTCAACTCGGCACATGAGATGACACGAACACCTAGATTATTCTCCGTCTTCTACATCTGTGGCATTTTGACTTTGTAAGCCTTAACACGATTTACCTAAAACAAGATGGTGGTGTGACCTCGCCAAACTGGGATTCTTTCTCGAGAGCGAACAATCTATAATATTTAGCAGAGTGGTTAGAGATGTTTGTTATGATTCTCGACATTTAAGGTGGAGTCCTTGACAGCGTCAGATCGTAAAAGCCACGTCATTGGCTTAATTGGATCTATACGAGATCATATGAATTCTTCCTCCCTCGCCCGATCTTGTCCTGCGCGTTCGTAACTCAAGATAGTAGCAAGAAGACAGATAGAATCTTTTGAGCATAAATCTCGATATCCAACCTGTATCTCAACATCACGTATCAACCCCTCGAGACATTATTATCTTATCCTACACTTGGAGCTAGTCACACCAGTGTAGATAAAGATTTCCCTATAGTGGTTCTTGATCACGGTGTCTACAAACCACTTATTCTTAAATACGGAAGCTTGTTCAATGTCGCCATCGGTCTTCTGTACCAGATAAGAGATCTATATAATCTTGAGGGTTTGCCGGGCCTTAATTGAAATGGGTTCAGGCAGCGACTGTGAATCACGGTTAGCCGCGTGAAGGTACTTTACTCAATGAGCACAATATTCCGGCAATGTTGAGGTTGATTGCGGCGAGATGTTCTCAAGTTGTGATTAATGTTGTCTGGGTCTGGCTGGAGACTTAATGCTTAGGAAACAGATTTTTAATAGAAAATTAAAATGGGATCAATGCAATTTCTGGCATCTTGAAGTGTTTCAATGGGTTTATCTGTTTCTGGTATGCGCAGTGGTGGAGGTATGGCAGTTTGATGTAATCGGAGTCGCTTGGGGAGACCTGCATGTATCCTGCAGAGACATGGGTCGGTCAAACATCGTACATGGTTCAGGAGCTGTGGACGGGTATTGTCGATAATAGAAGTCTCAAAGCGCAATCATCTGAGTTACAAGAGAATAGTGCTTCGAATCTACAGGCTACGTTAAACCTCATAGGCGCCTATCAAAGCGCTTAGCGCCGGGAAGAAGCGCCAGATCACCACCATTCCCAATGGGAGTCTCAACTTGTGCCGCAGAAAATACGGAGTGAGTAGTCTTATGACCACATCGTGGTTCCGCAATGGCTCAACCATTGATCACAGTCATTGGGTCTCTCAACGCTGATTTGATCACGCGAACCTCTCGGATTCCTTCTGCGGGAGAGACACTGACATCTCAGTCCTTCGATACGGGTTTCGGAGGCAAAGGCGCAAACCAAGCTACAGCATGCGCAAGACTTTCTCGCCGTAACGACAGTGTGGGAAGAGGGAACGTCAAAGTAAAGATGGTTGGAATGGTTGGTGATGATACTTTTGGCCGAGACATTAGGTGGCCAATGGTGAGCAATGGGATTGACATCAGTGATGTCTGGGTCAAAGAGGGATATAAGACGGGTGTTGCTGTTATTATAGTAGAAGAGGCTACTGGGGAGAACAGGATACTTCTGTCTCCCAACGCGAATTATGCCTTGAAGCCAGCACAATTTACCACCATACCAGGACCGATACCGGATTTGCTTGTGCTACAGCTAGAGATTCCATTAAAGACCGTGCTAAAAATTCTCGAAGTCGCCAACGATAAGAAAATACCTGTCATTCTGAACCCCGCGCCAGCACAGGGACTACCTAAGATATTTTACAAGACTATAGAGCACCTCATCGTCAATGAGTCAGAGGCAGCGATGCTATCAGAAGCAGTGCTATCAGAAAAACTCAGATCTCGGATTCCCCGACTTGCAGACCTACCGCCACTGCCAGATACACCTTCACAGACATCGACGTTGCCAATTTCGCCAAGACTTCCAAATACACCCACACTGTCAGATACGTCCAGACTATCAACTGACTCGATATCTTCCGAACCTGCGACGGTCCAAAGTGGAATTCAAGACTTAGAACAATCACGACCCTCAAATGTAAGGGGGCTTTCTAGCTCAGAGACAATGAGTGTATCTAGTTCACCTATACTGTCGAATACACCAGCAGGGTCAGTGTCCCACTCAGCCATGTTTACCGATCCTGCAAGGTTCAACGGATCTCGGATATCAGACTCTTCGTTTTTATCAGAAACGACGTCGATGATGGCAGATGCAACGGTGGACTCAGGGCCAACCCTTCCCCATTTGATCGATACAGCGAAAATCTTCCACCGTCTCGGCGTTAATGTCGTCATAATCACCCTCGGCGCCCGCGGCGTCTTCGTCTCGATACGAACAGGTATTTGTTACCGCTTCCCCGCCGAAGAAGTGGACGCCGTGGACACCACTGCCGCAGGGGATACCTTTGTGGGAGCGTACGCCGTGGCAATAACCAAATACAGAACCAAGGAACTCTCTGCCAACCAAATCCTGAGTGCCGTGAAGTGGGCAAACAAGTGTGCGGCGAAAACAGTCGAGAACGAAGGCGCGCAGAGTGCAATTCCATGGCTGAACGAAGTACGGCCGTTCACCTTCGAGAAGATAGTATACGAAGCTCCTGCGGATAATTAAAGCGCCGGAGCGACACCGAGCCCGACGGCTAGTACGCTGTCGAAACCTTCTTAGTCTCTCAGACCTTACGTTACGATGAGTCGATATCTGGAATATGGCTATAATCAGATAACCCCGAAAAGAAATCCAGACGCCACTAATGCATTTAGAAGAGCGTGGATCAAACCTGTCAGTTCCCTGCTTCTTGTCTATCTATCGATCAAGGTTAATAGGGTAACACAGCTACATAACGTGTTTCGAAGTGCAATGATGTTTGGCTAAAGACCTAGGTAGCTGTAGTTGAAAATCGTCTTTGCTGCCCTGAAAACGGTACAGCAGTCCTTCGAGGGTGCCTACGTCAATGTTAGCACCATCAGCATTGCGCTTTTGTGAAAGTAATCATGGACAGTATTTTGAACGAAGAGCAGAATAGGAACACTCCTCAAGTGGCAAGTACTCAGGGCCCTGTCCATATCTTGTTAACCACAGTCTCCGGTTGTCCATATGTGTTTACAGCCTTCTATCGTGTCTGAATTGATCCAATTTCGGAACACCCTAACAGTATAAACTGATAATATATGTAGACTATAAGCGAAGAATCCCGTCGCAGTCCTAGAAACGATCTGTAAAGTACGCATCTGATATCTGGCAGTCTTGCGCTTTTTCAAATTTCTTTTCAAGCTTTGTGCAACATTGCGTTAAAACTCTTAAGATTGCTCCTGAGCGATGAGGCTTCGTTTCTACTCTCATATCAACGCCTCTAACTGTCGCCTTTATAGATATAGAGACTATTGTGGGTGGTGCAATTGTAGTCATCGAGGTCCATGCATGCATGCGTGAAGCTCAGAGTTGAATACTGAGATTGACATTTGCTAACAAAGTACATTCGTGCTAATGTCCCACGGCAGAACGGTTTTTCCGTCCTCGAAAACTCCGGTGGCTGGTCTCCACATAGCAAAATAAACAACCGGTCCAAGCTCGTGCTCCAGCTTCCTCCACTCATCGCTTGTATCTTTCTTCGAAGCATGGAAAGAAATCTTAAACAGAACATGGTAACCAAATCGTTCATACAGATCTTTGCCGCTTGCTGATGCCTCTATGAAACTTTCAATACCCAGTTCCTTGGCCTTATCAACTCCCCAATATATCAGCATCTCTCCGATACCCCGATGTCGATACTTTGGATGAACGGAGGGAAGATTCAGGGCTGTGCGGTACCAGTCAATCGCCGCCATTTTTGTTATTTCAAAATCAGTGTGGGATTTCGACGTACCGAGATGCGGCCTGTTCATCCATTGATGTTTCGGCGCGTGACATAGACGAAGCAACTCATTACAGTACATCCGTCCTGCGCTGCCCTCAGGCCACCAAGAAGCCTCCATCTTCGGTGCACCATTGGCATAGGGATTGGTTCTATAGATCAGCCACTGTGTACCGCCCACGACTTCTCCTGTTATTAGATGCCGGATGTAAATCCAATGGCTCGAGGAATCACATTGATGTGACTGCCAGAGACGGTCTTTCGATTCTTGGATGGCGGCTTCGCGATCTGCTGCTGTGGGACCGAATATTGGGAAGAAAGCCGAGAATGCTGGATCGTAGGGATTGTAGTGAGCTTTCCATACCACGTCGATGAGCGCATCAAACTCATCCCGTGATGTTACTTCTATGGTCATAAAGGGTTCCATTACGAGCAGCTGGAGTTTGATTTAGACCTAAGTATTTCAAGTACACCTAAGGATCTATATAATTAACGTTAGCTAATTTCAAGTTGGAACATGCGCAGTCATTGCGACTATTACTGCATCTCGCAAACTTACCCTCTTGATATCCACCTTGTATGGCTCGTTGTGCAGAAGGGAGGTGTGGAAGTGGAGAAGAGTTACAATTCATCGGCGGCAGCCTTGAGGGAACTGTCACAATGCCATACAGCTGCGCCGCCCACCCGCATAAAACGATCTGCATGCAAGGTTGCAACCTCTACGCCCAAAGTATCAGCTGAGCTGGATTCAAGGCAAATGGTTAGGCCGTAAGTTTTGTTGCTCGCATGTTTAGCAGCCTCGTCATCTCGACGAGCAAGATGCATTACCGTGCGCTATCATACTGTTCAGCGGATCCTTACAGTTTCAAAGATAATGAACGCCGATTCTGACAACTTCAATTAATATGGCCAAATATTTTTCGCCAAATCGTGTAGTCAAAACAATCTAGATAGTGCTTTAAGAATCTAGAGACTCAGCAAGCTGCAAACCATGAAGTACTTTGTATAGCGTGTATAGGTGCTAGAACTCCATCCAGCGGCCTCCAGGCCCCTAGGCGGTTCTTTTGCCCGAGATAGGGGCCCATTAAAGCTGTAGCGTATCTAGGGTTAGGGCCACTCCCGCCCTCCCAATGATCGGCTATCCACACCGACCTCATAAGCGCGTAAATCGATGACCTCATTCCAATTCGACCATCCACCAGATCCTCAACTCCCAGAACGCCCACCCAGAATGTCTCTCAACCTCACCCACGCCAGTTCCCACCCCCTCAAACCCCACCATGTCCTCGCGCGCCGAAAAGCTCCAAGACAACTACGAGCCTCGCCCTGACCCCCAAGCCCTGACCTCCAACGCGGACCCCTTGCAAAACTCCTCCGCCGGCGTCGACTATGAACCGCATCCCGAGCGCTCAATAAAGCTCCCGCCGGAGCGCGAGAAGATCGTAAAGGCGATCACGAATTTGTACAGCGGGAGTGCGAGCGAGGAAGACATGCAAGTCTATGCGGCAGAGAGCATGTACGACGACCCATGGAGCTACTGCGATACGCGGTACAAGATTGCCGGGCAGTGGTATGGTGAGTTCCAACATTCCCAATCTCCCACCATCTCCGCACACATGAAAAAGCCCTTGGCCCCTCAAGCTCCAAAGACCCCCAATCAACCATCCTAACTATCCCAGGCATCCCCAAAGTAATGTCCACCTCCCGCACTCTCGCCACCGAAATCATCTCCAACACCACCGCCAACCCAAACCAAATCATCTTCAAAATGAAACAGGAATACACACCGCGGCTCGTGCATTTCACAAAGCCGGTGAATAGCCTAGTGACTTTGACGCTCGATGAGCAAGGCAAGGTCAAATACCACAAGGATATGTGGAATGATAAGGATTATAGCCACGAGGGGCTGGGGAAGGTGATGAAAACGCTGAACGGGGATCATTTAACAAAGATTACAAGACCGCCCGGGGATCTGTAGTTGAAGTGGTTGAAAGTCGTCGGGAAAGTCGTCGGGGTTGACACTGAAAGTTGGATTTCTAGCATGCAACCGCGAGCGCCCAGCCTACCTTATCTTACTGCATCACCCAAAGTGCATTTTCATCAAGACATCTATGGCCATCTTGCCCCCCCCTCCTCCCTCCTTCCTCCCTTCCTCCCCCTCCCCTCCCCTCCCCTTCTCATAGCACGATACCTCTCGCAACCAAAACCCGCAGAACCCCAAGACCACTGCCGCCCCATCAGCAAAGTCGGGTGTGAGAAGAAATTCATTCCCAATCGATCTCTATGCGAATTCCCTCGTACCTGAGCTGACCTACTCATTCTACACATGGTCTCGGCTTCTAACTCCCGCTTTCCGTAAACCATCGTTACCGTCCTCTAGTTCTTTTCGTTCTACGGCCTTCTCCCCGTCGGCGCGTTCGTCGTGTTGATGAATAACTTACTGTGTAAAAAATTTCTTACTTAAGACTACATTTGATTTGATTTGATTTGAATTCATACACCCTTGTGACATCGGTTTAGGCTCGACTCATGGAGGAAACTATGCTATGTGTATCGAACGGACAAAATCCTCTGAGGGAGAAAATCGCTCGCCGACTACACGATGACTTCACGCCGTCGAAACAATAAAATTGACACTATGTTATCAGTAATGAATCTATAGCTTCTATTCAGCGCGTGACGCTCGAGTAAACTCTTGATGAGAGTGTCTGTGCTGTTTGATTATGACGCATCGTCTTTGCTCTGCTCTTCATTGACGATATTCTATACAAATGATGTTTCGATTCGATTCTCGATTCGAAGACGAAAGATGTTTTCTTTGCATTCGTGATGCTCGTGATTGTAATGTCGAAAACTGTGTTCTCTTGCTCAATGATTGTCATTCATTGAGCAGAGAAATATGTGATGAAAGAGAGACGCGTACGATGAGAAGATTGAGTGTGATTGTATTAAATAACTCTATTCTGCTCTTGATTTGACTTGTGTCATGTAGACGTTGAATAGATTGTTAGTATAGACGTGCGATCGCAATCGTTCGATGCATGACTCTGATCGATAGTAGAGAATGCATTCTGATCATTCTCATGAACTCTCAATTTTTCACGTAGATAGATGTATGATCTGACGTCAAGTAAAGAAGATGAGTTCAAGCTTTCTCAGTATATCAGCGTGATCGACGAGTCACTACTTCTTCGAGCACTGTAGTCACGACTCTCAAACTCATCATCTGAAACGACTATTCTATCTGATATCTTTTCATCAATTACTCGACGACACTGTTGATGTGATGAAGATGTTTTGATATCGACGCAGTCGACGAATCGCAAATTCTTCGATCACTTGTAATCACAACTCGCAGATTCTTCATCTGAATTGTTTATTTCAATAGTAGTATCTTTTCATCTTTTATTGACATCGACATGTCATTAGTCTTCTTCGTAGATCGATTGTGACTGTTAGAAGAGATGTTGTCGCGTAGGTGAAAACTCTGCATGACGACTTTTCTGATCACGCAACGTTCTAACATCGTTCGAACTGCGTCGGATTGAGATCTCTTGACTCTTCTGACTTCTATTCGAACACAGAATAGAATCAAAAGGTTCGTAGCCGGCATCACGTACAGGTGAATCTCGTTGCCAGCCTTAAGACTACATTTTAAAAACTGTTAAACGGAATTATTATTAGCGAAAGCTGATAGTTAATAATGCGGTTTCTGAAGATGATATCTTGAAGTCTAAGAATGTGTTATGATCTAGTAGGATAAGTGTATGATAGTAAGACTAACAACAGTCCTCCCTCTCTCTCTATTTCCTCCCCACACAGCTGTCTCACCCTCACACCCCCTCCTCTGTCGGCAACCCCCCCCTCGAAACGCCCCCATCCCGCCACCTCACCTCGATCTCCCCAGCCTCACCATCCCACCTCATACTGCCCAAAAAACACTCCCCCACCTCATCTCCATTTACCCTCCCCTCCACATCCCCCTTCTCCCCTCCAAGAAGCCCCTCCGCCCTCCCATACCGAAGAAGCTCAAGCAGTCTCCAATCCCAGATATCCACGCTCCGACCTGGGGGCCAGCGTGGGGCGTCCAGGGACAGGGCTTTGAAGACGTTGAGGGTGGCTTCTTTGCGTCTGGTTTCGACGAGGATGAGGATGGGGGTGTTGGAGGCGGTGGGCAGTGAGGGAGCTGTGGGGACGGGTGTGGCGGGGAGGGTTGGAGAAGAGGGGAGGTGTTCCGAGAGGTAGGGCAGGCTGGCGATGCCGAGATCCAGCATGAGATTGTGATTGATGTAGGGGGTTTTGGCGATGCAGGGGCTTAGTTAGATTTGGGAGTGTTTGAGGTCGGGGATGGGGATGTCCATGGGTGTCTCGGGGTTGCTGGAAGTAGGCGTTGGCATGGTTTCTGACATGGGCAAGTCGGATCCCTGACAAATAGGAGGAATACTCAAGCAGATCCTAGATGACTGTGGATCGTTGGAAATAGGCGTTGGGGTGGCCTCTTTTATAGGTGAACAAGGCGGTCTAGCACCGGCTGCAGACGTCACAGTCAACTGCGATGTCCCTTGGCTAGTGTACTCCGAAGCTGTAGTCTCCCGACCAGGCGAAGAGGGTTGAAAGATTTGTCGTGGCTGCAGGTATGCTGCTTCTGAAGCACCTATTGGAATTTTGCGGACGAGGAATGATTCAGGGGTTGATGATCGTCCGCTTCTCCTCCTGGCTGGCTTGATCAAAGGTGTATTTCGTGGTCGAGCAGAGTTGGTGATATTTTGAAGGGCTTGTACTGGTGCGATTGTACAACCAATGGTAGAGGGTTGATCGCTGAGCTTGGTCTGAGCTTTGAAGAACCGCCTCGCCCTTTTAAACTGCGTTGCTTCATCGCTAGAGGTCACCTCTCCGCCCGCCGTCTCGTCAATCTTTCGCTTCCGGGGATCCTGGCTAGGCTCGGTGGTAAGACTGGCTGAGAAATGCTTTCCGGCAACGCTATTCAGAGCTGCTCGAAATGGTGATGAAGCAGGCGGTGTAGGCAGAGTGCTTTCGGTGGCCACGCTACTTTGCGATTGCCTTGATGTAGGCCTTCGCAAGACACTGCCATCCTCTACTCGATACTCCGACTGGCTCATCTCCCTGGTGTCCATGCGGATCATAGTTGGAGCTCCAGACTTGCTGCGACCACGACGAGCATTTCTTGCAGTCTGGGCGATACGAACTTCTTCATTTTCTTTTTCGTCTTCCTGAGAGTTCTCCCATGGTGCCATGACTCCCTTGACACCCCTATCAACTTTCTTCAGCTGCTCGATCCACTGCTCAACGTCCTTAGTGAGATCGTCAGATGGTACCAATTTGGCGACGCTGGCCATCTCCTGTAGTTCCTCAATGGTCACGGCCTCCTTCCAGTCCCTATCCCAGTGAATCTTCAAGACTCGTGGAAATCGCAACGAGAAAGTTGTTCGATTTGGCTGTTTGTCAAAGCCCGCACCCATGACCTCAAAAACAAAGGGCTCTTTGAAAGTTACTGACATGTCGAGAACGCCCTGCTCGAGGATCATGCCATATGCCGCTGCTTCTCTCCGGGACCCTATGTCCACAGCTCTGAACTGACCTAGTTGATTGAGGGTCTTTATATCCTCCGGCTTGATACAGAGGTTGAGAGAATCAATAACAGCAAACTTGGGCTTAGCATTATGTTGCATTACCTCGTCCTTATTATTAAGACATCCAATATGAAAATGCGTCCAGTTTGGGTTGAGGCCACAGAACTTCTTTGCCTCGTTGACATCGTAGCCAGCGCCCACAACTGCGAAATCAGCTGTATCTCCCAGACCCTTGATATAATCCTTTTTCATTTTGATCCAACAACTTGGATATTGCCCAGGAGACGGCTTTCTGGCGCTGAAATAAGGTTCGTCACAGGGCTTTAAGACAAGCCCTTCCCAGCGCATTGCAAAGGTGCGAGCAAGTGCTTGTTGCAGCTGGCTTGGACCGTTTGAAGAAGAAAAGTCTATTATATCTCGTACAGCCAACCCTGCGCGCCCTGGTATAGGAGTTATTAATTTCTTTAGGAGACGCCTTCTGCGTGTATGTGATTGGTTAATGATAGGGTCGTTGTCAACAAGCATAACATCATAAAACATGATCATCAAATGCTCGAAATCATGAGGCCTAAGACGAGTCAATTATACGTTCGGACCCAGCAAAGAGTGGGTAAGACTTACTGTGAATCAAAAGTAGTACCCAAAAAAGTTCCTGACCGAGAGACGTGCTTTCGTATCTTACAAAAGTCCAGTATATCCCTCTCGCGGTCGCTCCAAACGACCAACTCTCCTTCCAAAATGCACTTTCCAGAAAAGCCGCAATCCTGACGGCCAATGCGAAGAGAATCCCTAATTGAATGATGTAACCCAGCACGATCAGCGGTGGAATCTTTACCGCTTTTAGAGAAAATTTTGATCCAGTTTTCTCCAGCTGAGAGATCAATGTGTACTTGGCAATACTCGCCATCGTACTTCCTCTCGACGCTCATCTTCTGGCGCCCTATCATTTTTACCGCATGCTTGACACTGCGTCCCACAATATACTTTATTCTGCCTAGTTTAACCCCGACCTTCGGAGTAAGAATGCCAGTTGTATTTGTGTGCTGAGGGATCCTGTCATTATGACCTTCTCGAAGAAGGCTGGGTACACCACGACCCCGTAGCATACTAATCGCCCCCTCAAAGCTATCGTAAACCTTGATGTACTGCGGAAGATCGGGATGAAGGCATGCCAGAACCATTGGCAGAGGTAATTCCAGGGATCCAAGGTCCTTGACTAATATCCTTGTAAACCATTTGGCTTCTCTGGATTGTAGTCTTCTGTAGATTCGCTCCAAGATCCTGTCGACATCTTTTGGTTCGTCGTTTTCTTTACTTTCCCGGACATCAGGCCCAGAGAAGCGGTTCCTTGCGGCTAGTTTGGCCAATGCGGCATCTACCTGGTCTAGAGTGACCTCATTCTCAGGTATTTGCTTAGGGAACTCGGACTGCTTGAGCGCCCGTTCTACACAATCTCCAAGGTCCCCGTGGCCCGGCGTCTTCCATTGGTCTAAAAGCTGCCATCTGCCATTGCCAAGACACAGGCAGCCTCTCAATCTCCTGGATAGCGATTGCGCCTTGAGGCTATAAACACGGTCGGTCCTTTTCTCTGGGAACAAAGCAGAAAGAAGTGCTACCGGATCAACCCCAGGTGAATCAATGGTGACCTTATGGCCTCGGAACCATTGCCGTGTCCTGTCCCGAATCTTCTGCTGAAGAGCAACGGGAAACAAGGGTGGAACATGCGCACAGTATGATTCTATGTCCGATAACAACGTGCATAAGTCATAAAACTTGAGAGGCATTACGAAAGCGCAAAGACGTGCGGTACTTCAAAAGCGTTCAGAGAGTCTATCGAGCTGAACAGGAAATGCAAGGAATTCCAAAGCACACGGTATATATACATATAAGCCATACTAAAGTACGTCACTCCTGAGCGACACCTACATAAGAGGCGAGTAACACTGTTGTCTTTATGAAGAAATGGTGAAGGTGAAGGGATGAAGTACTTCACGCGATCCCCGTCTTTGTTTGTGGTTCTCCGTAGCGTAATGCGCGTGATCACATGCTTCCGGCTAGCGTAAATCACCTGCGTACGACTTATACAAGCAAACAGCAAGCAATTGTATGTACCACATGTCTCTCAGGTGTTTGGCTGAGTTAGACAAAGCAAGCAGTCAGGCAGTCATTGACTGGGTTATATTTGCAGACAAATTGGTTCAAACAGTCAAATTTGATTGGAATTCGCAAGCACTAAGACTCCCAATGCACTCAACCGGGCGCCAGAGCCGCCAAACATCCTCACTATTACCGATAACAAACAGGTCGAAAATCCCCAGCGCAGAGCCCTCAGAAAAGAGTCCAACGCCACCATTACAGAGATGCGCCATTGCACCTAATGTGTTGCCGCTTTGACAGCCCCACAGCAAATCCTCTCGACAAGCTGTCTCCTCCTAACAAGATTCATACAGCCCCCACCCCTAGGATTCCAGTCCATCATCAAATTCAAAGGAATGTCCTAATAACCCTTCGATCAGCAGTCCCCAAAAAGTTGCTCTTCTCATTGCTTGCTTTCATGCCGCCGAAACAGCTCGGGTCGCAAGCATACGTATGGCCTTAAAGCAGAAGGAGCTCCACCCGTAGAACGAGTTAGTCTCATGTTGCAAACGCCGCACTCAACACATTTCGAACTCAACTTGTGGACATACACCGTAGTCAGTCAACACAAGGAGCATGGAGAAACGATTGAGGCAGAGCAGGTAGCGAGAGAAGTTTATACACGGAGATGACGGCGGCTAATCGATATTTGTCCAGGGTACGATTAGCGTCTAACGGTATATTGGGAGTTGATAAAGTGGAGTCTTAGGCCAAGCAAGGGTCAAGAGATTGACGATAGCGTAGAAGTGATCCTTATTATGGAAGTGGGAATACAAATTGGAACGAAGACCATGATGTAAGGTCGCTTGAGAAAGTAATGAATGATTTGTGGTAACGTCCAGCGCCCCGAGTCGAAGGTATGACATGTAATTCTGATGTGATCAAGTTCAAGCCAACTTGGCAAGGCAGGCGTCATCCACGATCTCGAGAAGGTGCGTTACAGGCTGGAGGGCATCAAGCGGTGAGTTTGTTCGAGAAAGTTCTTGAGCAGTGATGTCATTGTCACCCTTTGCGCTTTCGCTTTCCCAGATCTCGATCTCCGGCTGAAAGGCCGATGGGCTCTGAATATCAATTGACGTGTTGGAAGTACTCTTGGAGTCACACTTGGACTGTTCAACTTGAGCTAAGAACTCTCTCCAGCCATCCGCGTGCTTAACACCAGTATTGATAGTGGGTTCAATCATGGAGACCTCGTTGGGTTCTGTGGCAGTAATGACTTTCTCCTTGACCTGATTAACGTCTTTCTCGGCAGGGACGATAATGTAAGAGGATGCATCGCAGCCTTCAGCATAAAAGTCCTTGGCGTCGAGGGTGCCGAGAGGAGAACGAGGCTCATCGGTCATCATATCGGCCCGCAATGTAGTAACAGCGGCAGAAGAGTATACAAGGCCGTCAACGGGAGGAATGTTCTCTTTGCCTCTATCGTCTTTGGCGGCAGCGCGGCTCTCGTCATCCGAAGAGATGTCAAGAGTGAGAGTGTAATGGTTCATCAGGTTTGATGCCTCCTCTCCTGCTGTGTCTTCATGAATGTCGAATATCCATGTTTTAGGGATTGACTCCTCCAAGGTGGGTACGTCCACAGGCTGAACCGGCTTGTAAGACGAAACAGTGCCGGACAAAGCAGCATCGAGTGAGAACGGCACACCACCGTGAGAACCGCCTTTCGAAAAGGCCGGAGGATCAACGCGGGTAAAAGGGCTCGAAGACACACGACGACGTGACAAGATACCGATGCGTTTGCTCTTGGGTGATCTACCCGTAACGGTCGGTGCCGAGGAGGGTCCGACGCGTCGGCTCTTTGCTGCTCTATCTGGAATAACTGGTGTTGATGGAATCTCTGCCTTACGCTTCAGGAGCTTAGCTGGGGTAATTATGGGCCGATTGATCGCGCTTGGGGTAGAGAGAGTGTTTGTAAGAACAAAGTGCGATGCCTTATTCGGCTTTACGAGGTCGATGTCGTTATTCTTGGACTTCTTATAAGATGACAGGAAGATGGAAGGGTCGATGTTCTCAGAATCGTGATCATCGAATTCTTGTGGAGCGTTTCGCTTGAGAGAGGATGGTGTAGCGGAAACAGCTAATTGTAATGTAAGCATAAATCAGATCGTTGTACGTTATCCATATCTAATAAGTTGAATTGAATTCTAGGCAAGGGTCAGATTGTTCGGTGGACAAGCTATCATACCATTCTGTTTGTTCTTAACGTTTCCCAAATTACGGAGCCTCGCACCATTCAAAGATGCGAAAGGCTGTCTTGCTGGAGACTGGGTCGTTGCCATTTCGAACGATTGGGGTTAATTAAGAAGTAGCGTATGTTGTTGTTCGAGGAATGCCGTATGGAGCGTGGAGGGTATTTCGGTCCTCGATGATACTCGTAGAATGTTGATATTTCTGAACAACAAACCAGGAGGGAATAAGTGCACAAGCCTTTGTCGAATTGAAGAGAGCAGTGACAGTCAATCACAACAATAACAAAGGCGAACGATAGATGGAAGCAATGCCTGAGGAGCGAGGAAGAAAAAGAGGAGACAGTTGTATGTTATTGCTCCGACGACCCCTTGCCCAGTTTCACAGGCGCAGCAAGGCAGCACGTAGAGCGTGGGTGAGGGGGACACGCTACACGTATACCGGAAGTACCTGAGCGTGATTTAGCACTACTGCAAGTGCGTAGTCGTACTTGGCAGAGCGCGTTGAAGCGTGAGTTGGCGGGGCTTTTCCAGTCTGGTGCAGGCGTCCTTGGGAGGATTGGCTATGTTGCCTTAGCTCTGAGGTTTGATTTATGCTGGATGACGATGATAATTGCTGTGCCAATGGTTGAGGACAAGTTTGGAGTCTTGGTTGCAATCTAGGCAAGTATTAAAGGGAGTGGATGATTGGATAGAATTTTAACATTTTGCTCTGGTGGGGATCCAAGGGCAACACCACTAGCCTACGCGCCGAGTTCGCGTTTTGCCTTCCCGGCTTGAGCCGCTCTACAACTGCCTCAGGACCACACATCGCCTTCGCTCAACATTCAATGTGAAGATATAGAAACACGGTTTGAAGCTTTAGATGTTCCAATCTACGGTCCTGCAGTCCCCGTGTATGTTTCAATCAAGTTCGAGTCGAGAGCATATTTCACCATGTCCGAGCCTCTCGCTTGTCTGCCTCAGGCATCTATTCGCAGATCTACACAGTTACAGTTTTCTTCAGCCATTGCGTCCTACACTTCCCTGTCATTCTTGTGGCTTCGATGACCTTCAGATGAGAGAATATGGATCTGGGGTGCAGGATGTTTGAGCACGATCTCCATGCATCACTATGCTGCTCTCTATGGCTGAGATTCTACATTTATGCAAATGCTGTGCTTCCTCATGCTCGTTGTTCTGCCTTAGGTTTGAGGAATTATAGGCAATGGATTGTCTAGATTGGTGGCTATGCCCAGCATCCAACGCGTCAGGCGAATGCTCACCTCAACGCGTCTTCCCAGCCGTCAAGTACCTTCAAGCCCTGCTTCCTCTCTCCGGTGTCCCCCAACCAGGGCAAGGCTCACCCTGTCCTTATACTTCTACCGCGTTCATCAAGTTAAATCGCCTGAATCCGTCTCAACCAAAACAAGTCTCCTTATCTTCCTGTAAAGATTTGACTGTGCAGCGGACCATCTCATTATTAGACGTTTCAGTTCTGAGGATTGTCTCTTTTTCGTTTAACCGGAGAGGACATCTACTTTTCCTTGCTCCACAAAACTTTACAGCAAGCCTAACATAACAGCCTGGCTGTCCGGTCCATTCCTTGGCCATATGATTTCCAACGCAGCAATAAGAGCAAAGGGGTCTGTCCACAGTGTTGACGATTAGCTAAGACGCAATATAGTGCCGAGAAACCATGCTGGTATTGCATTGTCTATGCCCACCTAGATTGCTGGACCCTTCTCCAATCTTTCACAAGGTATTTTACAGAAAATTTTCTCTCCCTGGGATGCCATCTTCCAGCCAAGAAGTCAGCATGTAGAGAAAGTGGACTGTTACACTAACCAACCGAACCATCCACCTTAGAAACCTCCATCTGTAAAAGTCAGTCTTAGACATGTCAACTATCTTTTCCCGCTTGAAAGCTAACAATTGGAAAACATTTTGATAATCAGAGGCCCCGTCAGCGTTCACGGCGCATTGAATATAAGAACCAATAACACATTCCACGCTTTTCGGAAGAAACGGGTCACAGCTTTCGTTTGCAAGGAATGGGGCCATGATAGAAGAGGAGGTTCGGAAATGCGTCTGTGGGAAATCCCACATGGATTATAAATCTGCGCACTCCTGAGCGTCATAGGCTGCGAATGGATCCAGATGGCAAACACTAGCAATCGGCTTCGTTGCGATGAGATTTCCCCCCAAAGGTGCAACCTTAATTCGTATAATCTGTACTATACAGAAGCTTGATTATTGCTCTGTAATGGAAGCCTTGTCCAAAGCAGAACAAAGACGAGGCTGCACAATGCCCGCCATCCACAAACAATGGCCATGGGACGGCACGGTTGCAACCTTGAATCCTTCACTACAAACGAGCTTCGCTACCTACGTATAGTAAGGTCAGATTGAGCATCAAACATGGCTTGCATCACTCACCGCATTCAATAGCCCGCCAAAGGCCGCTTGGTTGATAGCACTCTATCGGCTACGGTATACTCTCTAATCGTATGGGCTCAAAAGATGCACGATCAAGTCTATGCAAGTTGATTGGACGCAACCTTGGAACTTTTTTTAAACCAAGTAACCAACTGCAAATTAGCCCGCAGTGGGACGTAGATGCATTTCAGGACGGAGGTGCCTTACCGACCCAAGAGCGGTCTGTGCCCCGTTCGTCAGTTTGTCAGAATCCAAGAAGTAAAGCAACAGCTCGTCATGAAGCCACCTTTCCCATCCACAACACCAACCTGGCAAAACGACACGTATCCGTCATTCTCGCCCTCTCGCCCCGAGCTGAGCGTTGCTGGCAAGGCTGTGGTGATAGCGGGCGCGGTAGGGCTCTTCTTCGCTGCAAGGTCAGCCAACATGACAAGAACACGCCCACTAACACAACCGAAAGGGCAGTGGCATCGGCCGCGAAACCGCATCCGCCTTCTCCGACGCGGGCGCAAGCAAGATCGTCCTCCTCGGCCGCAACGAAGCCAATCTCTCAGAAACAAAAAGCGCCCTAGTGCCAAACTCCTCGAGCTGCTCCATCCATGCCGTTAGCGTCACCGACAAGAAGGCGCTCATGGACGTTGCTGCTCAGGTGGGGGCCTGGGATATCCTGATTCTCAGTGCTGCGTTCGTGTCGAGCCCCGCCTCGGTCGCCGAATCGCCTGTGGAGGATTGGTGGCAAAGCTTTGAAGTAGGTTCTATCCATCTCCACGCCGCAACGACTTCACTAAGCTCTATCACCCCATCATACCAATATAAAGGGCACAATGGCTGCAGCAAAGGTTTTACTCCCGACCGGAAATCCATCGCACGCCGCGATCCTCGGAATGACCACTAGCACTAGCGGTCTCTCGCCAGCAATGTTGCCCGGACTCTCAGCGTACATCGGCTCGAAGCTAGCGCAGGTACAGTTCCTGGAGCTCCTGGCGGCGGAGAACCCGAATGGGTTCGTTGCGAGTGTGCACCCGGGTATGGTTGAGACGTCTCTATTTCGCAAGAGTGGGGCGAAGGCTGAGGCCTTGCCAATGGATAAAGGTTGTTCTGATGTTTACTAGCCAATCTTCTCTTTCATCTCAAGCGTCTCTAGCAACGAGATGCTTATATTACCGTTCAATAGTCTAGCTTCCCGCACAGTTCATGGTCTGGGCGAATTGGGACGTCGGCTCAAGAAATCCAGTCCGGACAGCAGATGACGAGCGGAATTATCGGCGGGCCCTTCCAGCACATGGTTGATGATCTTAATGATGAAGCAGGTGGTGGGGGTCAATCAATGAATTTGTGGCAAGTTTTCACGATCCAACAAACAAGCATCGAGCCTATAGATTCTACCACCATAGATCAAAGCCTAGAAAATGGACAAGTAGTCCTCCGTAGCTTCTGTAACGACCCCGTCGTGAACGGCGTGCATATCATATCAGTTGCACCTATGAAAAGCCTACGTTGAGGACTCGAAATTCAATCTTGATTCTTGTGGTGTCCCGTGTTAAGCGCTTGGGCAATTTACAAAGTCACATGATTGCGTAGCCGAGTAAGGAAGCGTGGTCAGGTACCTACGCGAGGTACGCGACTGCCGATCGATACTTTCTAGCCGTCAAACAAAAAGCCGACTCTACCTTACTGCTATCACTGTCCGAAGAAGAATGCTGAATCCCCAAGATGACTATGGAAAAATTACTGAAGGACTGGAGGCAGGATGCCATGCACAAGCATCAATATGAATCGGCCATATACATCGGAGACAAGCTACTTGCTCTTACGGGTATACTTCTAATAAGCCTATTAAGACAACTCCCAAAAAACATGCTGATGCTTACTAGGCGATGCCAATGACGCTTTTTGGCTTGTCCAGGTTCATTTTTCCACGGGCAATTACACAAGAGCTCAAAGCTTCCTCGTGAAGCATAACCTCATCGATCACAGCCCAGCATGCAAATACTTAGCCGCCCACTGTCAAATCAAACAGTCCAAGTTCGATGAGGCCCTCAATATTTTAGGGGACAAGAACCCGACACATCTTCTTGCCACAACAAGTAAAGCAAGGCGGAAGCTACAGCATACTAGTGGAAATCTACGAAACGGTGCACAGAAGCATGGCAAGGCCAATGACAGACCCGACCGGATAGATGTGAGCGAAGAGAGGGAGAGAGAGAGCCTTTCGGATATAAAACATGAAGCTGCCATGTGCTACCTTCGGGGGATATGCTACGCTAAGCAAAATGCCTTTGACCGAGCAAAAGAATGCTACAAAGACGCCGTCCGGATTGATGTTCAATGCTTCGAAGCTTTCGATCAACTGATGAAGAACTCCCTCATGTCTCCTGATGAAGAATGGACCTTTCTCGAATCTCTCGATTTCGACTCCATGTCCCCATCGTCCGGCCCAAACACATCCCAGGAAGCCGCTCAATTTGCAAAGATGCTCTACACCACCCGCCTCTCTAAATACAAAAACCCCAACGAGTTCAATCACGCTACCGAAACCCTCTCCACTCACTACAATCTCGCCTCAAATCCAGACCTCCTACTCTCGAAAGCGGAACTTCTGTTCACACAGTGCCGCTTCAAACAAACCCTTGCCATTACAACCTCCATCCTCGATACAGACGAGTATAATTTCGCAATCTACCCCCTTCACCTCGCTTGCCTCCATGAGCTTAACCAGACAAATACCCTTTTCCTCCTTTCTCACCGTCTCGCGGACCTTCACCCTGATGAACCTGCCACTTGGCTCGCAGTAGGCATTTACTACCTCAGTATCCACCAAATCGCCGAAGCCCGGCGCTTCTTCTCCAAAGCCTCGATGATGGACCCGCATTTCGGCCCCGCCTGGATCGGCTTTGCGCACACATTCGCGGCAGAAGGCGAGCACGACCAGGCCATCTCGGCTTACAGCACCGCTGCTCGCCTCTTTCAGGGAACACACCTTCCGCAACTCTTCCTAGGAATGCAGAACCTGCAGCTTAACAACATGACCCTAGCGCAAGAATACCTCAACGCCGCGCTCCAGCTCTGCCAAACCGACCCCCTCCTCCTCAACGAGCTCGCCGTCGTTTTCTACCACCTCGACCACCTCCCCCAAGCCATCCACCTCTTCCACCGCGCGCTCGCCATCGCAGAAGAAATCGACTCCGACCCGCGCGCCTGGGTCTCGACCCGCGCAAACCTCGGCCATGCATATCGTCGCCAACGCGACTGGGCCCTCGCCCTCACTGAATTCGAAGAGGTGCTACGCCAAGGCGGTCGCGACGTCGGCATCTTCACTGCAAAGGGCCTCGTGTTGCTGGAAATGGGCCGATGCTTGGAAGCCGTCTGCGCGCTGCACGAAGCGCTGGCTGTAGGGCCGCAGGACCCGGTCGCTACGGATCTGCTGTCGCGAGCGCTAGAAGAGAACGCGAGTGAGCAGGGGTGGGGGGGCCAGGCGGGCGGAGCGGGGGTGGGGGTGGGGGTGGGGAATAGTTTTGCGGAGGATGTTGAGGAGGAGGCGGATGCGTTGGTTAGGAGGAGGATGGAGGATGAGTGGGGGAAGAGGGGTAGGAGGAGGAGGGGGAGGGGTGAAAATGGGGTTGAGGGGTTGGGTGGAATGGGCGAGGGAAGGGGGGTGGGGGAGGATAGCGGGATGGTAATGAGTGACGAGGAGTAGATTCAGGAAACGCAATGAAGGTAATGCATTTTTGGCGCCGGAAAGGGGATCGTGGCATGCTTTGGGAGATACCCAAAAACACGTTTTGTCAGACGTTTACAACGTCGCAATATGTATCTTAACGAACTGAATAAATCTATTCTATGGAAAAGCTTGTGCGCTACTGAGGGATCCCTCTGAAGTACAGACAAACTTCAAGGTTCAAGAAAATGTCAATACCGGAATTGATTGCACAAAGCTAACCAAATAGCAAGGTATGGGCCATGTCAAGGAAGATGCCGAAAGCTGCTCAAACCAACCGAGAGAGTATGCCCAACTTGCGAAAAAGATGGGAGAAAGCTAAAAATATATTTTGAAAGGGAGTCAAACCCGCGCTGTTAGGCTCCAATGTTTTTTGTCTTCCCGGGGGGATGCAGAAGGAAGGCTGCGTGCAGAGAATTGCAGGTCGAAAATCTCGGGGATTGCGTGTGGCGCAGATCGAGAGAGGGGATTTGTAAAAATTGCAAAAATGGATAATATGCAGCCCTGGAGAGAAACTCGACCGTGCTCTCTGTCCCATGCGCAATAGAAATCTGGGTCGTCGAAATGATCATTTTGGAACATAGTCTTCCCCTCCACGCTCGGAGCGTAATGGAAAGCAGGCAGATAAGCAAGCGAGAAGGGCCGGCCACACCGACTGGCAGTATGTCATCCATTGCATGAACATCCGCACCGAGAGCTAATCGTTCTCGCTCATGGAATCGTCATCATCAGAATCGTCGTCGTTTGGCGCGACGTACTCTGGATCCGCAATCTCTGGATCTGCGACCCTCTGACCCGACCCACCCCCCCTGGCCTCAATAACCTTCTGGTTGTACCCCCCTTTCGCCTTGCCAACGTTATGGCCGGCCGCAATTTCCGGCTCGCCCGTCGCTGTCTTCCGCACTTTTTCCGCTTTGACCTCAACTGGAGCTCTGGTGCTTGTTGCATTCCCGCGAGGTGGAGCTCCGGTGTTTGAGTCTTCCATAGCGGTGAAGGTGCGTTTCTTCGCCTCTTTAGGCGCGGGGTAGGATGTAGCCCCAGTGGTTAGTTTGTCTGATGGCTCTTTGGGAATTCTGCTGTGGGCTCTATCCAAGGCTCTGCTGTGGGTAGCTCCTATTGCAGGTCTGCTCGCGGGCCCGTGAGCAGTCCCGCTTGCTGCTGAGTTTTGCCGTGTTGACATGGTACGAGCTGAGCCTACACCTGCTGTGCCGGTCGCGGCTCCAATCTGGGTGGCAGGCACAACCTCATCGATGACAATCACACTTGCAGCGCGATTCCTAGCTCTATTTGCGGTTCCGTTCTCGTTCGCAGGTCCAACGGTGGCTCTATCCACAACTACATTCGTCGAGTCTTTATCATTACCGGCCACAGCTCTATACGTGTCGTCGCGAGTGCTACTTATAGAAATGGCCTTTGCTTGTTCCCTAGCTTTGAGTGCAAGCTCGAGATCTTTGAACTTCTTCCGGAGAAAGTCGGGTCGATAACGCTCCGCCCCGTTTTGCTCCATCAAATCTGCAATCGAAGACCACCTGTCGAGCTGAAACTTTGTTTCGATCTGCTCTTTGGCAGCGAAGAGGCGGTCCACCTGATTGATTCTTATCAGCATAGATCATACCTTGGAATTATTTTGGGGAACCAACATCGCCCTTCTTCAAACGCATATGCGCCATATTGATCGAGATCCGCCCATATCGACTTACCCATTCGCTTATGGATCCACTCTTTCCATGCTTCTCCATTTGAGCATGATCAATCTCATTCCAGGTCTTGCCTTCTTCTCTCATTGTTACAAGCAGCTGATCAGCCGCGGTCATTTCGTGCCAAAAGCTAGGTATCTCATGCGCATCATCCCAAGCAGTCCTGATATCGACAGGCCCAGCTGATGGCTCATCAGTCTTTTCGCTCTTTGGTAGTGGTCCATCCTGGGTCTCACTCTCAGGATGACTTGCAGGCAGATGGCCTGGGCCAAAAGCTTGATGGTGAGCTGCAAATAGATCTGTGGCAAAGTCTCCTCCCTCGCTGATCATCCTAAGCAGCTCCTGAAGCTCATCCTCGGCAACGGTCCGGAGAAGCCCTGGTGCTACCTTCGCGAAGTACTCCCGCATGGCAATATGAGGTTCTTCACTGTAAAGGTCTTCCGCCATGTTGAAGAATTGCATGGCTGTGATTTTGGAGGATGTGTGGCTCGACTCCAGTTGTGTGATGACAGCTTCCTGCAACCCCGGGAGTGTGTAGTTACTAGCTAGCAAGTAAAGGTCCGCGAGCTGCTTGGCTTCGTCCAAGGGCTCTGCACCTCGAACGGTGAACTTGTTCGTGTAGAGATACTCCAGAAGGTGTCCTATTGCTCTGGGGTCATCACGTTCTATTAAGATTGTGGTTCTAGCTTTAGCACCACCGTTCTTAATCAATGCTTGAATGTTGCACAAGGATCTGAATTGAGGGCTTTGGTTTAGAACAGCTCGATGAACTGCAAAGTGACGCTTTTCTGGCCCAACGTAGAGGTCGAATATCTGAGAGTCGAAGCGCCTGCAACAAGGTGAGCTATACGAATCTGCTGACACGGATAATGGTTGTAGGCTAGTGGTAAACCTACATGCCATCGAAGCGAGGTTTAGTCTCCATCTTTTCTTGACTATCTTGTCCGGAGCCGGAAGGCTTAGGTTCAGGTCCCGTCACAGTAGGAATCGACAAGATAGAAGTTGATGTCGACCTTTGGGGAGTCAATGGTTCGTTATCAATATGGCCCATAGCCAATTACCGATACTTCCAATTGGAGAATGAAATGGCATATATTTAGTGGAATAAAGTGAAGAGGAAGTCAGTCGTACACTTCCCTTAACGTAGAGAGGAGAATTCGTTGCGTTTTGCGCGATGTTCGGAAGTAAGAGGTGTCGGCTGCGGCTGACTGGGCAACTTAGTGGGCTCGAGTAGCAACGACAGCGAGGAAGTGAGCGGTCGGTGACTGCCGGCCCTATCTTTGAAATCTTCAAGTCGCTGAGCAACGTAGTCTGAGTGGAGGAAGTAGCAACAACTTTAGGCTGCAGGCCCAGGATAATGCTTCCCTGATGGAAGAGGGTTGGAGTAGTTGAATGTTGCAAGAAGGTCAAGTGTACTATACTAGCCGGCGTCGGCGACCGGATGTGAAGTCGGCAAAGCAGTTGGTGAATGAAGTGGTGAAAATTGGTGAATGTACAGGTCGAAAAAGAATAATTACGATAAGATGAGAGGTCCAAAGATGGCAGGACAATCGGGTGCTTTTGGGAAATCTGGAGTGCTAAGCGCCCTTATTTTTGGGAGATGTAAGAGGTTGCCACTGCAAGAGGTTGCACTCGGCCAAGGGTTTCAAGGTGCAGTACTGATGGTGAAAGCTTTATCTAGTGGTTAGCAAAGAGAACTTGTTCAGAAGTCGGTCGTTGCTTTTCCCTCAGGTCTTGTATAAGTCGAAGAATTATGAATCGAGAAAATATTCAGGTTGCTTCCTAGCTAATTTGCTGTATGTTGCCCAAATTAGTAGGTTGGCATCTCAAATTCCGAAGCTGTTACGTACCCATAGCATAAACGCCCATTTCCTCCACCAAAACAAGGCTCCTGAAAACTTAAGCCGAGTTTTTCTTCTAGAAATTCCTAAGCTACAACGGGCTAAACCGAGAGAAGCTTTCCCCTAGTTGTAATATCAAATTGCCTCTCCGCTACTGAGACTCATGAAAGCAAGTCGGCGACTGGACGCTTTGTCAGTTTGGAAAATCATGGTCGACTTCGATACATACCATTCATCGGCATTTCATCAATCTGTGTAGAATAGTAGACTAAAAGCAGTCAGTCGTGGCATACGGTATATCATATGTAGTTCGACTTACGTTCAATATCACGCAAAATGCGCACATCCTCACTTGTGACAAAGTTGATCGCCACACCTTTCCTTCCAAATCGGCCGCTTCGACCGATCCGGTGGATATAATTCTCACGATTGCTAGGTAAATCGTAGTTGATAACAAGTGAAACCTGCTGAACATCGATCCCACGAGCCCATACATCCGTGGAGATAAGAACACGCGAGTTGCCTTGGCGAAAATCCTGCATAATGCTGTCGCGTTCTTTCTGAGGCATTTCGCCATGCATCGACGATACCGTGAAGTTAGCTTCTCGCATCTTATCCGTCAACCAGTCGACCTTTCTACGGGTATTGCAGAAAATGACTGCTTGCGTGATTGTGAGTGTGTCGTAGAGATCGCACAGAGTATCGAACTTCCACTCCTCCTTCTCCACAGCAATGAAGTACTGTTTGAGACCTTCGAGGGTCAATTCATCACGCTTCACCAAGATACGCACAGGATCGGTCATGAACTTTGTAGTCATGTCAAGTACATCATAAGGTAGCGTGGCAGAAACGACAACAACCTGAGTGGCCGGAGGAAGATAGCGGTATACATCATAGATCTGCTCTCTAAATCCTCGATTGAGCAGCTCGTCTGCCTCGTCCAATACCAAGATCTTAATGTGTCGAGTCCGAAGGTTGCGGCGACGAATCATATCAGCAACACGCCCTGGCGTCCCTGAGACGATATGTTGCCCGTAGTCCAGCTTCCGGATGTCCTCTCCGACGTTAGTACCTCCAATACAAGCGTGGCACTGTACGTTCATATAATCGCCGAGTGCCATGACCACAGACTGGATCTGGGTAGCTAACTCTCGGGTGGGGGACAGCACTAAAGCTTGCGTCTCTCTTACTGCAGTGTCGATAACTTGCAGCATACTAATCGAAAACGTAGCTGTTTTTCCAGTACCGGATTGTGCCTGTGCGATTGTGTCGCGACCCTTGCAGATCTGGACGATAGCTCGCGATTGTACCGCTGAAGGAGACTCGTATCCGTAGGCATAGATACCACGCAGAAGATTCTCTTTTAAGTGCATAGCTTCGAACGTGGGCGCCACAGTGACCTCCTTCGATGTAGAGAACTCCATCTTCTCTACAACCTGTTAGCTTTGATTGGGGAGAGGCACGATTGTAGCTACCCTCAGCTTTCCTGTCAATACCGTCCGCCATCTTGATGGTCAGTTTGATAAATCCCTTGTCTGTATTATTTTCAGGTGCAATCGAAGACGGAGAGTAGATGCTTGAGGAAGTGTTCAAGCTTGGATGTCGAAGTTGCAAAAGCGGAATTTCAAGCGCAGCTTCTGATTGGTCAAACCATTCACGGCCGACATCAACTCGACTTTCGAAGTCTTCCCGTATAACCACACATAGCTCGCAACAGGCACCATTCAAGTGGCGAAATAAAACCCACAATCCCGATTTAGGAGAAGAGTTCTCACAGTATTTCCCTCGCAACCAGTAATACTCGCATTACCCCAAGACAATGCTTCTTGAAGAGCAGAGGTTCCTTCACGAGGACCTTGAGAGATTAGAGCAAGGAATCAGCGATCGAGGGGCGGAAGATCCAAGACATGTATTTAAGCTCTCTTACCATATATTTTGGGGGAGTATCATAGCTGATCATATAACCTAGATTCGTGACCGATTAAACCGCGACCACCAAATATCGGGTTTCCTCAATCGCATACAAGAGCAATCTAAACGCCTTGTAGATATCTACAATGACACCGAAGGCCTGCGTGCACGCGAGATACAATCCATCTCAACTGGAGACCCTTTTGACGAGTTCTATAAACAGTTGAACGAGATTAAAGATTTCCACAGGAGATACCCCAATGAGCCGGTTGAGAATCTAGAAAGAGCTTACAAACGCAAAGCGCCTGGTGAGGGCGAATCGGCCACCATGGAGGTTGACAACATGTTCACCGGTGAGGAAGCGTTTGGCCGGTTTTTGGATCTTACGACCTTGCACGAAGAGTACCTAAATTTGCCGGGTGTAAAGAGGTTATCATACCTCCAATATTTGAACACCTTCGACTCCTTTGTACCCCCCGCAAATCCGATAAAACGAGCGGACAAGACAACTGATCAATATTTCAAGTACGTGGGACGGCTAGCAGAGTACCTAGAGGGCTTCTTACGGCGCACACGACCACTTGAGGATCTAGACAGTCTTTTTACTTCCTTTGACCAAGACTTTGAGCGGGTATGGGAAGTCGATGCAGTGCCAGGCTGGAGCAAAGACGCAAAACCATCAGGTCCCGCCGCACCAACAACCGAAGGAACTGGCGAGGGGATCTGGTGTCCAGACTGTGAGAAGGAATTTAACAACGACAATGTCTACCGAGGCCATCTCAGTGGCAAGAAGCATATCAAAGCCGCCGAAGCACGTAAAGTGGGCGCGGCAACCAATGGATCGGCGAACGGAGATGCAAATGGCCACCTGAACAGCAGAGGATCAACAGTATTGCGGTTAAAGGAGCGTGCTATCGCAGAGCGCGAGTATCGAGTCCACAGGCTAGCTGCAACAATGGAAACTGTACGCAACGACACGCGGGTCAACGTGGAGCGGAAGCAAGGTATGACGGAGCGAGAAAGACAGATGGAGCTCGACGCCTTCTTTGCCGAATCAACCGAAGTCGCCCCCCGTCCCGGCGACGACGAGTCCGACTCGGACGGCGACGAGAAGATTTACAACCCGCTCAAACTTCCGCTCGCCTGGGACGGCAAACCCATCCCCTACTGGCTCTACAAGCTTCACGGCCTCGGAGTCGAATTTCCTTGTGAGATCTGCGGTAACTTTGTCTACATGGGTCGGCGGGCCTTTGACAAGCATTTCAACGAAGCGCGGCACATATACGGCTTGAAATGTTTGGGCATCACGAACACGACGCTGTTCAGGGAAATTACAGGGATTGAGGATGCGTTGAAGTTGTGGGATAAGATCCAACGGGATAAGAAGAGGGAGAAGACGGGAGGTGAGAATGTGGTGCAGATGGAGGATGCGGATGGGAATGTTATGCCGGAGAAGGTTTATTATGAGTAAGTCACTTTTGATTGACAGTTATTGGACGGCGTGCTAATCTGGGGATAGTTTGCAAAAGCAAGGTCTACTATAGACTCGAGTTTGGGTTGTCTGCGTTTTCATTCAGTTCTAGAGCCAGACCCAGGAACGAGCCATGGCTAGGTAAAGGGAATACGAGCACGGTACAGGCGCTCTAACTCACCCCCTTTGAGGATCCCACCATCAGAGCTTGCTCTTCAGGACACCGTCCGTCCGGATATTTTTGACAGGAAATGTTCGAGCCACCACGACTCTCCCTGGCAGTCTACCATACTGACTCTTGGATAGGCTGCCCATTGTCTTTGTTGTCCGACACTCAGGGCGTGCTAATGATTAGCACATCTATAGTCGATAATAAAACGTTGACTATAGTTTACCCATTCTGCAACTCAATCCATTATTGGACTATTCATATATACCTATGGCCGCAACTGATGGAAAGAAGCACCACATGCAACCCCCAATTCAGTTTAGCCCACCACCCTCTCTCATCCCCTTTCTCCCCCTCTCTTCTTGCCCCATCCCCCTTAACTAACACGCCTAAACCTTCAACACCCCTTTCTCGCTTCTTGCAATTTGACCACTCTCGCTCACAGTAGCCATACCTCCTGCTTCTTCTGCTTCATACATGGAGAGCTGTTCTACCAGCCATAGCGCTATATCTATATCTATTCTAACCTCCATCTTCCTCCCTTTTCCCTGCTGAAGCGCTTGTCTTGATTGGTGATGAAGTCAGTCCTGGGTTTTTTATAGCATGCCACTAGTCACTGGTTTTTTATGCTGAGGATGCTATCTTGCCCATATCCCGGGATTGATTCTCCTGCCTTCGCAGGAGCCCATTCTTTCTTTTCTTTCCCTCACGAAGCCCTCGTCTAGTCTCTATCTATTTCTTCAACTCGTCTCTTTATCAATGATGTGGCTTAACCCTCCTCAAACCCCTTTCCCAAAACATCCCAACCCCTACCCTGCCCACGCGCAACTCATCCAGCACTTTTTCATCGTCAGCGGTTCATCAAGAGATGGTATCGAGATTTCAAAAGCGCGGCGGGGGATTGTGTCGCAATAAGCTACATCCAGTCGTGGAAAACATCATCCCCTTGACACAAAGCCACCGCACGGTTTACTTGATTTGGTTAACCATCCGAGTAAACACAAGTTCTCATCACCTATCGATCACTCGCTGTTGGTTTCCTCCCAAGGGCTTAGACCTTCTGGTGATGTTGAATTGCGACATTGCCCCGAGATTCCATATCATGACTCAGGGCTGACTGAGATCCTTGTTCGGGCGTGATGGCAGCCTCGACGTCATGGCTTATTGGGGTTAATACGCTGAGGAACGTGTAGAGTTGGGAGGTGTATAGGTGGAGAACAAAGTGGGGAATGGATTACAGTCCGGAGGGAATTTTCCTTTTTGGGGACGAGAAGAGGATGTCTTGCCGCAAAGGCGTGTGTCCGCTCAAGGGGCGGTCGGAACTTCGGTGGTTGAATTAGAGGCTCATGTCAAGTATGTGCAGAACCCCTACTCTCAAGAGCACCGTGGGATATATGACGAGAGTGGTCCTTTACAACATATCGATCCTTCAGTGTGGACTATGGGATATTACTTCAAACTCCAAGTACTTAGGATGGACACAGGGCAACAAGGGCTCGCTAAGGGGTTAAAGCTCCGTGGAATGAAGCCGAGAACCACCATCATAAGACTCGGCCTATATGGACGCTGTAATTACACTTTTTGAGCACTTGGAAAGTACTATAACCCCCTAGTGGCGGTATGATCGTAGCTTTCGGGCTTGGATTGCTGGCAGGCCGCAAATCTGTGGAGGAAGCTATGAAGGTATTAACAGCTCTAGACTTCGTTGGACATGGTCGAATGAGAGACTATATAGCAACGTAGTCCAGGTATCATTACCGGTGGGATCCAGATCGGCGAGTAGCTATAAGAGAATATCTCCACAAATGCTCATGCAGTGTTCGGGGATCTTGATCTACCCGACCTCCTGCCGTGGTCCTTTGGGCCTATTTTTTTTTTAAATCGGACCGTATGCGTACCACGTAATAAGAGAAGAGAAGATACTAACTTCAGCTGGTATCAGTCACACGTATGCCGCCAGTGCTTTGGCCCTTCAAATGACCTCACAAGACCGTGACTATCCAATAGAATTCAGTCTTCAAGTCCACATCGAGACAATAAGAAAGATCTAGATTTGCTCATCGCTACTATAAGCAATCTGGTCTCATATGTTGTACAACACCAGCCAAAGCGTTAACAGCACAAGATCCATAGAGTAACGGATGAAGAGAGCTTGTATCGACTTCCGTAAGCTCTGTCAGTTGTAGTCGAAATATGCCATTTGATTACTTGGTGAAGGTGTGTGATCTGATACTCTTATTAAGGTGTTCCACGCTTTGGTCAGCGACGATGACTGGATCCTTGAAGTCCTTCGATACTTGTGCTAGGAAGCTGCCGTGCTCAAAAAATCACTGCTCGATACACTATCGCCCCTGCTAAGTGTACCTTAGTTCGCTGACTCGGATCTGTTCTTCCAAAGGTCCGCCAATGCCTCTTCTCGCTTTTGGGCTTGTATCTCGGTGTTTGCGTATAGCTGACATATGTAGCACACACATGTCGATTTGGTCTAGTCGGCTGAAGTTGCTGTGATTCGATAGTATATAGCTACGATGGAAATTCTTGATTTAAGGTGGCAATGCAAGTACTTGAGGTATAAGGTTTGCGTGGAAGAGATCGATACGAGGTCCTAGGCTCGTCGAGCCGTATCTGATTTGACGACTTGTTCCTGAATCCTTGTTCTCCGTTGGCAAGATGAGGTAAAGCATTACATGTACATGTCAGATTGAGTTGAATCGGGGAGAATAGAGATCGCGTTTAGAAAGTCGATATGGAATCATGGGACTGAAAAAGGTACGCTGTCCAATCAGAGGGCCCTTCCCCAGACACAAAAGAAAGTTGGTGGGCCAGAGCAGCGGCAACATGTGGTGGCGCTGAGAACATGGGCAGGGACTCACTCGACAAGGCACGGCTAGGAGATCCGATCGCCCAGGGCTCTAGAATAAGTCACCATTTTGTACCCTGGTCATAAAGAACGTTCCCAGAGACCTCAGCTAGGCCCAAGGAGTTTCTGATATATAAAAGAGATAGATTTTTCCCTTTTTTCACATTTTATCTTCAATAAGACTTAGGCTATTAGCTGTCAATATCAATCACACTCATCCTCAAGATTCGGTACCGCTTACTCACTCTACAAGCCAGCCACCACCATGAAGTTCTCCACTGCTATCGTCTCTACCCTGATAGGTTCCGCTGCAGTTGTGCAAGGCCGTCTTGACACGGTTCAATCCCGACAAGTGCCAACACCAAACGGACGCGGCTCCGGTTATCAAGATCAAATTCGAGCAGTTGAACCAGACGGACGTGGTTCTGGCTATCAACGCCGCGAAGTGGCACCAGACGGACGAGGCTCTGGCTATCAGCGCCGCGAAGTGGCACCAGCCGGACGTGGCTCTGGCTACCAGCGCAACGCCGCGGAGTAGGACCCTAGCTTGGCCCGAGCATTAGCTAACGTACTATTGACCTTCGGGTTACCGTGCGGTCTACTGGTCAGATATTGTTGCGAAGGGGACCAGCATTCTGGGAGATTGATACACGTGTTTTGGAAAGGAAGGACGCTTGAGGGGCCACACTCGTTTTATGAATCTTGTTTTGGTTGTTGGGTCTTTTGGCTGACGGCATCTTGTTCTTGTGATAGGGATTGGTATGAGAAGGGAAGTATAATTAGTCCGCTACTGGTGTCCAAGACGAGCGAAACACCTGTTAAGCTTCAAACTTCCTTGATTAGCAAATAAAACCTTTCTATTTGTATTGAATCTTGCTCCCTGCTTCGAAAGTATTGTGATTGTATCTTCTTTGACCCTGTGACGAGACGTCGTTGGGAGTGGGTGAAGTCAACGTGCCTCGCTGCTTTGACTTAAAAGGATCGGGTTAAATGATGCATGACAAAGATACATTCTGCGGAAGAAGCTCAGGACCAGTTGAAAAATCATCCAAATTTGAAAGGAGCTAGGTAAAACGTGACGAATGCTGAGGAATCTAAGCGTCAGTGAATCCGGGTTGAGAAGTACATAGACACCGATAAGAGCTTCCTGACCGGAATGAAAGCGAAGCAGCGAACATACAGTAAGAAGACTTTGCTTCGGCACGTATGTTATGCCAAGTCTCCAACACGTAAACTCAATCAAGCCCTTGTTTGGGGGGCCAAACCCTCCTCCACGGCGCTTCTATTCAACATAGCGTCTTAATCTATTTGTCTTCCATCAGAACCGGATAGGGTCTTCAGAATGATGCAGCACAACGTCCATAAGGTGCGAGGTTCGCCGATCAAGTGCCGGTACATCTCCCACGGCAACGCCAAACTTGGAGCTTCGAAAAAATGTTCGTAGCCACTGTTACCCAGCCCAGCGCCGCAAGATTCCTTTTTGGAGCAGTGGATGGATCAGCGAGTTTATCACACTGCTTTCGTTCCCAGAGTAATACAAAATGTATTTCCTTGTCAGCACATCCGTCACACCAGAGCCGGTTTTTTCTTGATCCCCAACGCGGCCGAAAGATCCCGCTTCTTCTTTGGCATACGCTTGAACGTCGGTGGCGGCGGCAGCATCTCCCCAACCGTGTTCCCCCCTATCGATGCAATGCCAACATTCTCCAGCCCTTCGCCATCCACACCATCCTCCCCAATCCTCCTCACCCTCTCCCCTGTTTCCGTCACGAACGCTCTTCTTGCTTGCTCCTCAATCTCCTTTTCTACCCTTTCTCTCTCCAACCTCACAAGCCTATCTTCTTCACTTTCGCCTGCTCTAGTCCCCTCCTTTGCAGACCTCTCGTTCCTCGCATTTCTCGTCCTTATCTCATCCAACGCATCCGCAATTTCCATCTCTCTCTTTGCATCCACCACTTTCAATTCCAACTCTTCCATCGCCCCCCTCTCTTCCTCTTCCCTTTCCAACCTTTCCAGTCGTTCCTCCTCGCTCTCTTTATCCTGTCCTTCCTTCGAACTATCCCTCCACACCTCGAAATTTCGTTTTGCACCCTTCTCGCACTCATAGTCCATATTCTTCGGGTCCGTCTTGAAGGTGATCTCACCGCTGCATCTCGTACACCGAATGTAGAAGCGGTATATGGCGATGCTAAAGTATTTCTCATCGGTGGTTTCTTTGCGGGCGTTGAATTTGCGGCCTTTGTATATGTATTCCCCACAGGTAATGCACTTCATGCTGAAGGGGGCCATAAGGCGGACCGTTTGGACTTTGGGGCCTGGGGCCTTGGGGCCACGGGTGCGGGCGATCTTGGAGGGATCGAAATCAGGCGGGTAGTACTTTGTTAGAACTTTACGTTCAGACATGGTGACTGAGCTTTAAAAAGATCTTTAGAGAGGAATCACGAATAGAGAGTTGCAGACTGATACTGAAGTGGGGTATTGGAAAGTCTTGAGGGGCTGGCTTGGGGTAAAGATCGCCTAGGGGGGATCGAGAGTGGTACTGAGTTGCGGACTTTCGTTTCTTGATATTTTGTCAAGTAGGTTTTGATTTGAGGTTTGTCCGTGACCTTTGAGTTTGTAGTGTCGTTGGAGTATTGCTGTGATACGCACGCTACGGACTAGAAACTACGGAGTACTCCGTACTGCTGCTACCGGTGTTGAAGATTACACGCTACCTTTTATTACGGTACGGCACCCCAACCCAAAAGAGACTCCAATCTTCGTTGCGACGCAACCTTGGGCGGATATTGCTCCATCAAGAAGGTTACACAGGCTCCTGCTCACCATACGGACCGTTATCTATCAGAGAAGTCATGATCCGAAATTACTGGTGCTTCCAGCGCTTTGGTACATGTCGCAACTGACGCATCTGAACTGGTGATTGCTCGAGTCATTTGCCTAGGACGCATGAACATCCCCCCTTTTCTATTCGCATCTTTCCAACGGTTTTAATCCCAACTGTAAACCGGAATCATCTTCAGGCAGCATCAAAGAGTCGTGTAGCGTATTTCTACTGAAATTATAATAGCTGGGTCCAAAGATGTTGCAGTGCCGTTCTGTACAACTTTTCAACCTCTGCATTTTCGCTAAGACAGGCGACTTAGTTCGAGTATTGAGATTCTTAGGTGCGACGCAACTCCCAAGCATTAGGCATAATGTATGAGCTCTATTGTTTTCTGCTATCCCTGACCTCGATGAGATACCCTACATCGAGGGAGATTATCTTTCGGAACACTGCATGAGCAAATCTTATGACCGAAAAACTATCGACCTCCCCGTACATTCATTTCCTCCGTGATCAAGATAGATGGCCCAGATGATGAATTCCCCACTACTTACTCCTGCAGGGCATTTCATTGTTGCCAGTGTTAAAAGTTTATAAGGTTCTTATTAACTCTCCCCGTCTTCCTTCTTTATTCTCACTGTCCTGTTGCTTTTGACTCTAAGTTTCTTCTTTTGGTTCTACCAAGCTAGGCTTTAGCTACAATGGTGACCTTTATTCTTTGCTTGCTCTTCCTCTCCTCACTGTACACAACCTCCCTAGCGGCGGCTGCTGCGTATAACGCAACCAACAGTACTTTCGACGTCTTCAAATATGTTGACCAGCTCATTGGAACCAACAACTACGGTAAGCGAGTTCCATTCACACTCCGGAACGCTAATGTAGGCATTTACTAAGTCTCATGCATCTTAGGGAACGTCTTTGGTGGAGCAACTCTGCCTTATGGTATGGTAGAAAGATACCAAAGAATGGGACAACGAACATGACAATGCTACAGGGATGGCAAAAGCTGTGGCAGATGTAAATGGTGAAAATACAGGTTTTTAAAGCATGGTCGAGAAAATGATCTATCACACTAATATCCCAACAGGCGGATTTGCAACCGACGGTAATTATACTGATTGAAATTTGCATGGAACGGTACTAAACTATTTCCAACAGGCAGCAATGTAACCGGGTTCTCGCAGATGCACGACAGTGGAACTGGCGGAGTGAGTGTTTAGCCTTTTCGATTAAACGCAGTTTATCTACACTAAATGAGCGTGCTTGCTCATCATACATAGGCAGGCTCACTTGGCAACTTTGCTCTGTTCCCTCACGCCGGTTGTAAAGGTGACCAGATCGACGGTTGTCTTTTTCCGAAGAAAACGAGAGACATACCAACGTTAAACGGCTCGCTGGAAGCCAGCCCTGGCTACTTTAATATTGAGCTAGCGAGCAATATCAATGTCGACATGACTGTGTCGAATCACACATCTTTGTTTCGTTTTCGATTCCCAGCTACGCCGGTCGATGGTAGCCCTCTCAGCCCCCTAATTCTTTTGGACTTGACAGACCTTTCCGATTCACGTCAAAACGGATCTATATCTGTAGAGGTCGATAGTGGAAAGATGACAGGCAATGCCACTTTCCTTCCGAGTTTTGGTTCCGGAATGTATTCGTTACACTTCTGCACGGAGTTTCAAGGAGCGCCCGTTCGGGATAGTGGTATATTTGTGAACGACAGAGCCGGCACTGAACCGAAAGAACTGTTCATCACCCGCGGAATCAATGGCTATCCACTCCCAGGCGGTGCCTTCACGAGATTTCAGCCACCCACTACTAACGGCACTATTCTCGCCCGGGTTGGAGTGAGTTTTATTAGCAACGATCAAGCCTGTCAAAACGCCGCACAAGAGATTCCAAATTGGGATTTTGAGGGAACCAAGAAGATCGCCGAGGATGCATGGCGGAAGAAGCTGAGCCCGATCACGGTGACGCCAGGACCTGGTGTTAGCGACGATATCCAAACCATTTTCTGGAGTGGAATCTACCGGACGTATGTCTCCTACCGGAAGATTGTATGCTTCATTCCATACTAACAGCCATCTAGGATGATCAATCCACAAGACTATACAGGTGAAAACCCGCTATGGCAGAGTACAGAGCCATATTTCGACTCCTTCTATTGGTAAGCACGGTTGAAGAGAATGCAGCACTAGGACGTCTCTAGGCTAACAATCACAGTCTCTGGGACTCGTTCCGATCTCAACTCCCTTTTCTGACTGTATTAGACCCTACATCTCTATCTCGCATGATCCGAGGTCTCCTGAATATCTACAAGAACGGAGGATATCTTCCAGACTGCCGCATGAGCCTATGTAAAGGCTTTACTCAAGGAGGCTCAAATGCCGACAATGTCATTGTAGATGCATATTCCAAGAATGTTACTGGAGATATCGACTGGGAACTTGCATATAAAGCTGTTGTGCACGACGCAGAAGACGAGCCGCTGGATTGGTCAAACGAGGGACGAGGCGGGCTGATGAGCTGGAAAAGCTTGAACTATATTCCAGCCGAGGATTTCGACTACCTAGGCTTCGGCACTTATACCCGAAGCGTTTCTCGTACCTTGGAGTACTCATACAACGACTTTAATATCGCTGCGATGGCCCAGCGTATGGGTAAGACTGCAGATGCGTCGAAATACCAAAAGCGATCTGAGAATTGGAAGAACTTGTTCAAAGCCAATCAAACATCTTTAGGTTATACCGGATTCTTCCAGCCAAAATACCTCAATCAGACTTTTGGATTCCAGGATCCCGCATTATGCAGCAACCTACCTGATGAACCGAACGTTGCTTGTTCGCTACAGAATACAGGCCAAGAGACTTTCGAGTCGAGTATCTGGGAATATAGCTTGTAAGTAGCCTTTCCCTGGACTTTTTCTTCGCTTTTACCCCGGACATTCCTACCCAATATCTCTACTAGCCAAGTACTGACTCCATGTCACTCCTCCAGTTTTGTCCCTGGCGATATGGCTTCCCTCATCTCCCTAATGGGCGGGCCTACTTCTTTCGTCTCCCGTCTAAACTACCTCCACGAGTCTGGGCTCAATTACATCGGCAACGAACCGTCATTCCTGACCGTCTTCCAATACCACTATGCCGGTCGCCCAGGCCTCTCCTCTTACCGCTCTCATACATATATTCCCACATACTTCAGTACGAATACCTCGGGCTTGCCGGGCAATGACGATTCAGGTAAGCATGTTATGGAGTTTTTCCTACTAATTTGAAAGAAATCTTGAGAATTGTTACACATCATGGAAAAAAACCAAATACACATGTCCCCATCTCACACTCATATGCCAACCCCGAACCACTAACTCCAACCCCTTTCCCAGGTGCAATGGGCAGTTTCATCGCCTTCAGCATGCTCGGCCTCTTCCCCAACCCCGGCCAAAACGTCTACCTAATCATCCCTCCCTATTTCGAAAGCGTCAGCATCACCAGCGGGCAGACAGGAAACACAGCCACAATCCGCAACATCAACTTCGATGCCGCTTACAACAACATCTATATCCAAAACGCTACCTTGGACGGAAAACCGTACACTAAGAACTGGATTGATCATAGCTTTTTCTTAGAGGGGAAGGAGTTGGTGCTGTATCTTGGGCCGCAGGAGAGTACTTGGGGGACTGGGGCCGGGGACTTGCCGCCGAGCTTGTCGACAGCGGGCATGGGGAATTTGACCCGTGTGGGGGCTTGAGGGGCTTGGTTCGGAGGTGCTCTGAAAGGCTTTGGCAAAGCTGGGGTTTGCGGTAGCCTGAATTGCTGCGTTTGCTTCTATTGATAATATCTGTTAGGTTACAAGCAATGAGTTTCACAAACCGTCTATTCCAAAAAAAACAGCCCCGCCGCAAAACACATCCCCCCAAACACCAGCAATAGGCCAGCACTTTGTACCATGCCCCTCCCTACACAAACACCACTACCGAGCCACCACTCCCCAATATGTCCACTGAAACTAGAAGACAACAAACCGCGGTCTTGGAAAAAGTGTCGCTAGCCCAAGCAGCACAGCCTTTAAAAAATAAAAACAAAACCAGAAAAGAACGACAAAAGGAACACAAAGTACGGATAACCGCTCCATCATAAAATAATCGGTAGCCAGCCCAGAATTTCAGAGTGGTGGCTAATCAATCAAACTATGTACAATACAACAACGATCCCCAATGAACTTTAACTTACAGTAGCCGAGGCCAGCATGGTTAACACAGTTTTCCTCGTCAACTGTGGTGGCAGCAGCAGCAGCAGCAGCAGCATGGAAAAGCCGTGCGGGCCTGCATGGTTGTGAAAATACTTGTCATGATCGTGACGCTTGACGGCTAGGAATGGCGGAATTGGCATACAAAAAATTTTCCAGTCCGCAAACGACTGAGATGGAGATGGATGGCTAGTCAGATGAGACAGTCGTGCAATCCGAGTGAAAAAAAAGGTTGGACTAGGGTTCTAAAAAGGAACGGGCGAGGCAGCAGGAATTAGGCATGAACCGCTAGCGGCAAAAGCAATGCTGATAGCGAATACTGTAGGCAGGTCTCAAAGCACATCAGCTCATCTTGCGCAGCAGAAAGATTCATATATCCACAATTTCCTTTTACCTAAAGATGCAAGTCTAAACACCCAGCCCCGGTTTAGGAGGGGGCATATGGTAAACGAAGGGAAAAGAGACAAAAGCCCGCTTGAGTCACGGGCTGTGATACAAGGCAGTGCTAGATACCTGCCGTAACCTGCACACTCTGGACCCACGGATGCAAAACGTTCCCTTGCAAAAAAAAGGAGAAAGAAGATACCCTATTGACAGCTCCAATCCTCGTCCCCGAATGTTATAGTACTTTTGTCATCCTGCTCGTGGGACGTTGGGGTTTGAATTTTGGCGAGACATCACGGGAGGCGTCCCCACGCCGCCGCCGGAGCCGTTTCGCTCGAGACGGGGTTGGCCGGAGGCTCCTCGCGGGTCCTCTGACGAATGGGGGAACTGGAATAGCATTAGTATCCGTGAGGTGCACAAAAACGCGTATGCCAAATGGGCATAGCTAGGACGTACCGAGTTCTGCCTATCCAGCTCTCTTGGTCTCCTCTGATCTCTTCCGATACTACTCTCATCCTGAAGCTTCAGGGCATCCAGCTTCCTCTGACTGTCCTGTGTCATCGGATCTACCTCGTCTATTCGTACCGGCGTATTGATTTTCTGCCCTCTAGGATTGTACGATGATGGCATTGCCCCCTGCTGGCTGTCCTTCCTTGCCTTAGCTTGCTCGGCAAGCCTCTCCCATTTTCTTGCCCGGGCTTGTTGCCTTTCGTCGGCAGTATTTTGTAGCTCGGTGTAGTCGTGGGAGCAGAGATCGAAGAGTTGAGGATTGATCTCCATGAACAGTTTCATTGCGTTGTAGACCATGCCGTGAATAGTTCTGATGAGTCAGTCCATTGATCTGGAGTAATGAGATAATACGGACGAACCTATTCCAATGCCCTTTTGAATTTTCGTAAAGGGGAGCAAACATGATAGGTAGGATAACTTCGACGTTGTCGCTGATAAGGTTGCAGAAGTACTCATTGTTCCAAAAGTATAGGGCTCGCTCTGCCACCTATGTGTAGAGCGTTAGGCCCTACCGCGTTGAAAATTCCCCTGGACATACCTGAAAATGAGGGCTTGCGACTGATTTGGCCAGTTGATTGAATAAAGGCTCCTGTACTTTTGCAAACTCTGCAGGATCCATGACTTCGAAGATGTCTTCGACTTCATTAAGGAACATAACTTCCTTTGTACTGTTGACCTTCGGCCAGTACCTTAACAGGCCAAGGACAACCTAGCATCGCACATTAGCTCAGATCAAGTCAAAAGAGAGCGCTGTCCTTACCTCTTCAGTTAGAGCAGCATCTTTTTCCAGAAATTGTACAATGCAATACGCCAGTTGCGGATGGTACATGCTCAAACTCTTCACCTTGTGTAAGGGGATCAAACCCCTTGTGAGGAACAGTTTGTGTTCTTCCTTTAATGGAAGTGCAAAGCCATTAATTATTGACCCGAGAATCTCCAAGAGTTCGGCGATGCCGTTGAACCGCTCTGTCTCGTAGACGAATTGAAAGAAAACATTATTTATCGACCGCCTTATGTACGAACGCAAGTTCAGGAATTTGCCGTATATCCGGTGAAGAGTGGTCTTGAGAAAATCTCGCTCTCGAGGATCTTCCGAGTCGAAGAGTTCGAGGAGCTGGAAAGAAATTAGCAAAGTATAGAAAGGAGGTAGTATGATCCAATTACCTGAAGGACAAATCGATGATCTATAAAGCCCTTTGCGATGTTCGTGTTGAAGTCTTGGCTTTCAATGAATCGAAGAAAAAATTCGTACACAACCTGAATATGAGGCCATGCAACCTCGAGGACCGGCTCGTCCTCTTCAGGGTCAAACGCTTCCCCTTGTGGGTTCATTGGTGGTGGTATGGGACGGAAAAGATTCTTGCTGAACATGTCGACAACTCTTGGGTACATCGGCTCTGTAATGACCTGTCGATTGTTTGCCACGTAGTCAAGCAACTCGTGGAGAGCTAATCGCTTTATCTCTTTCGACTTCATGTCCCCACTAGAGTCGTTGAAATCGAAGATGATATTGCACTGGTCAATCTTTTGCATGAAGAGCTCTTGTCGTCTGTTTGGAGGTACCTCGTGAAAACCAGGAAGCTTTTCCAGTTCCCTCTGACGCTGGTCCGATATATCAAACCTCGACGAATGTTGCCGCTTCGGCGTTCTAATCCCCTCGGGCACGTCTTTCGGAGTGGATGATAGCCGATCGAACGCCATTGACTTTGTTCCATGTCTGGGTGGGGCTAAATCGCCGGGCATAGTCTCGGCAGCGCCGGGAGGTGGAATATGCTGATGCCTCGTATTAGCGCGAGTCTCTAAACAATGATAAAAATGCATCGCCCCTGAGCTTGGGGGAGAATGTCGAGGATGTTAATCCTGCGACTAGCCGCGAATGAGGGGTACCTACCGGCGCGCTGCTGGGGCTTATGACCACACTTGGCGCGAGAGAATGACCCGATCTTGTAGGTGTACCCGGCCCTCCAGCATTACCTTGGGATCCCATTCCTCCCATAATCCCAAGCTGAGAGGGTATGAACGGTTGTCCAGACGGCAATGTGTTGGGTGCACCTTGCGAGGACGCATGATGGGAGCTGCCAAGGCCTGACCCTGCCGGACCATTCTCCCCAGGAGGCAATGGTTTGTTTCTCGGATCGTTCAGAGCTGTGGTAGATCCAGTTGGAGTGCCATGATTTGAGGATCCAGGAGACTGCGCGTTGCCGGAAGGCGCTAAAGTCGAACTCTGGGAGGGCGATGTTGTACCTGAAGCCGAGTCCTTTTTGTTTTTGGAGGTTTTGTTGGAGTCTTTAGCTCGCGAGAGCTGTTCATGCTGGTTGCGTTAGCGATGTCTTGATCACAGCAGCTGGCAAAAGGCGCGCGGCAATGGAAGTATGGCAAGCAAGCTCATTAGGGTCTCATACTACTCTTTGCCTGAACCCCTTCATATCTATCGGCATTAGGTGAAAAGATACTCCGAGTCCGTTTTGTGTTATGGTGTCCAAAGTGGAACAGTAGGTAGCGCGCTTGTTGTTTATCAAACAACTACCGTTACTTATACGACTTCCGGGCGGTGCAAGTTCACGACAGGCCACTCAAAGTCTTGTCTGTTCCTCCACTACTCTAAGAAAGAGTAATGCGTCATTAGAACATGTCTGTAAGAGATGGATCCGTACAGGAGTGTTGATAGGTTTGATGTTGAATACGCCCCTCCCCTACCTCTGTTGAAACCCCCAAGATCACGAGATCATGCGGCTCTTTGGGTAGCGTCCCCGAGGCAGTGAGGATGACGGTGTCAAGTTGTGTTATCTGGTCAAGAGCGTGTGATCTTGGCGACGGTGAGGTTCGAGCTGGTGGTGAGGTTGGAGTCCAATGCGATTTGGCGGCTAAGCTAGAATGGAGGTGCCAAGCGAATGCGGGAAGAGGCTGCGGGGCGTTTGTCGTGAAACAAATCCCACCAACACTCGTTACAGCACAGACTGCTGGAGTAACAGCTTTTGAGTCGACCACTAGATGCTAAAAGAAGGTCTGGTTTGTTTCCTACATATATCTTGGCCCCTTAACCGCTTGGTGTGTTAACAGGCCTTTCCCACGCTAAGCTTACAGCCCTGCCACTCTTGGCAGCGTCTATCTCGTTGCAGGCCGCCGTACTTAAACATAGAGCTGCCATTTGCCGCCTTTGGCGAAGTCTACGCATTACTTTAAATTCTTCGCTTTTCTAGACGTATTCTTCTTTTCAATAGCTAGAATTTCGCCAATGGTCTTCGAAAATGACTTCACCACGTTCCGCACCGTGGTATAAAGTGCCTGACCAGCTTGTCGTTAACGTGGAGCATCCGTACATTATCAAAAATATTGACAGAGGCATTGCGTCGCTAGGAGGCGAAGCAAAGGTGCAGAAGGTATACATTTCGTTATAAATGGTATAGATATCACGACTCAAGATTTTACAGTTAGTTCAAGGTAGCAACCCAAGCTCTGTCGCAAGTTTATATCTCCATCCAGGGGATTGGAATAGTAAACCGACTTCTTCACATAATGTGAATACAAATAACATCGTCTTAAAGATTACTGTTCCTAAGCGGACCGGACGAAGGCGCAAGAGAGGAGCTCCTGAACCTTATCATGATGGCCCTGAAGAAACCCAAACGCAGCCGTCACTGACATCCAGAGATACTCGATATTTGCTTCGCAGTTTACGAGATAATGTTGGCAGGTATGAGATCCAACCTGTTGGGGTTGTTCATGAAACCCACCGCTTTCGAAGTAAGTCTGACACATCGAATAGCTTGCATGTATTGTTTCAACCCTGACATCATTAGATATGCCCGATTTCGTGACCTCGACCACTGGTCCAGATAGCAAGTTCATGCATAAACTGAGACAGGACATTCTACCTTTCAAATGTATGTTAAAGACCCAGGATCGATTATCAGGCCTGTGGTTAATTCTGCTAGATGAGAAACTAAAGAAGTTTAAATTCGACATGAGTAAAGGGGTAAAACCAAATACCGAACTGATCGCACCGCCTAAGTGGACCCATCTTTCCATCCCCTTCAACTACATGTACAAGCAGAACCCATTGGTGAAGCCACAAGTTGATTCCCAAGGCAATGTCAAGATGGCCAACATCTCCGTCGTACCCAGACTCTCGAACCGACCCGTCCCCTACAACATCCCTACCATTCCCACCGGCTCCACTTCGGACCTGCCCGCGTTCGAGACTCTAGATCCAGCATTTCGGCGCCTGGTCGAACAAGCTCGCAGCCTTTTCGAACAAAGACCCATCTGGACTCGACGAGCTTTACGCAACAATCTCTCAGTTGCCGATTGGGACAAAGTGGGGACCAGTACCGCCAAATATGTCTACCAATACGTTGGCTATATGTACGGCTCTGGACCTTGGAGAGACGCCATCGTGAGATTCGGCGTGGACCCCCGCACTGACCCTTCCTATGGGATTTACCAGACTATGATGTTTATGCTTGAGAATGAACCAGCGGACAATCGAATGAACAAGCTTGGAGAGAGCCGGACTAAGCAAGACAGTTCCAGAGCTGCGAAGGCGATGATAAGGAACAGTCACTTGTTTGATGGGAATAATGTCAGCTTAGATGGGAAAGTATGGCAGATATGTGATATCACAGACCCGCTCTTAAAGTCTGTGCTATCAACAGCAAACCTGAGAGATACCTGTCACGTACGTTACCTATCCACCTCATAACCCCAATCTCTCACTAACCCATACCCCGCAGATCCAAGGAGACGGCTGGTTCCACAACGGCACTTGGGCCAAAGCCAAAACCATCATGAAAAACAAGATGCACTCGATCCTAACCGGGGAAATCCCAAATGACGCCGTTTTCCTCAACGTCATCAGTCGTTTCCCCGACGTGTATGATCAGACCACCAAGCGAACAGCGCATCTTGAAAGAGGAAAGGCTACATCGCTGGAGTATCGCATTATTAGTGAGATGAGAACCACGGCCGCGAGACATGAGTATGGTAGGAATTACGATAAGAGGGTACTGGATGTTGCAAGAGCGAGACAGGTTGCAGATAGTGAGAGAGAGACTCTTAATGACGCTCCTATAGACCCTACCCCACCATCCGGGTTAGAGAGGGACGCCAGAGTTGCACACGCGCTAGCGGAGTTGAATAAATTGGAGCGCGCAGGCGATGGCCCAAGCCGACCCCAGGACCTAGCGGATGCAATGGACGTTGATGAAGACGAGTGCTCACTTAGCGCGGTAGAAGACGAGGAACTGGAAGATCTCGTTGATGGTGAGGGGATAGGGAGTGGAGAAAGTAGCAGTGCTGAAGAAGCGGACTTGGCTGAAGACGATGACAACGAAGAGCTTGGCGACGCAGATGTGGGCGAAGATGAAGCTGATATGACTGCCGAAGAGGAAGTCGAGGAGTAGGAAGACGAATGATGGAATCGAGGAATGGAAGACGGCTGGACACCGGTACCAAAGCCAATACCAACCAGGGACCAGAGCCCACGCCTAGCGAACCAGCATTGATTGACAACTAACCAACCACACCTCAACTCAAACTTGCAACTCTCCCTCCTTACCACTTGCACCACCAGCTTCACCACCCCAACGTCCCAACAACCCAAAAGCCGAATTTCTTAAAACTCCCAACCGGGGGATTCCACCTGAAGAAAAAAGCCTCAAACCCTTATTCCCGTACTATGTGTTGCAAAACACTCCTTCATCACTTCCGCCTGTCAGAACCCCTATCCCTGGAAACCGCCCTCATATCTCGCCTTGTGCTTCGGTCTTTTCTCACAACCAACCTGCCAACCAACCCCAAAGTAGTCTTATCTCCCTAAATAAGATCTGTTAGCGATGGCCCCATGCCTCCAACCCCTCTTCTTCCCCCTCCCCCCTTCCAACCCCGTTTCCCTCCTCCTCCTCCTCCTCCTCCTCCTCCTCCTCCTCCTCCTCCTCCTTCTTCCCTTGGGGGATCTTCTCATAGAACATCCAAAAAGTTCGTAAAAGCCTTCCTAATCCAACAAAGGGGGGGTAGGCGGAGCTACACAATGGCAGAGGAGAGATTTGGACGGCATGGAGGAGGGTTTTGAGAGGGGAGGTGGTAGCTGTTGGTTTCATTTTGTTTTGGAGAATGGCCCCGGTCTTGTTGACGTGTATCTTTGTTTTGATCAGAGGATGATATATAAATTGCCAGTGGCTTTACGTCGCTTCGTCTCTGCTGAGATTACACGTACAACGCTGTATATAAAGCCGCTTCAAACTGCACCGAAAAGAGTGTCGTGTCATTCTGACAGCGTTCACTCCTCCCCTCCCCCTTTCTTTTTCCATCCTGGCTCAGGACGGCGACGATGACGAGAGTGATGGTGGAGACGGAAGGAAGGGGGCTATAGCGAGGTTACTGTAGAAGGTATTAATTAACTTAGTAGAGGGCGGTGGGGCTAATACAAGCCACGGTATTGGGGGTGCACATGTATGTATGAAGAGGGGATGTACTGTACCATATATGTTACCCTTGCGAAATGTCAAGTTTGCGCTGCTGATTGCTTTATTGACTTTGGCTGACTCGGAGGGGTTTTATGTGTTCAGAAGATCCCTTAGTGCTATTTCTGTGTCGAGATGTCCACATCTTCGAAATTCGCTTGTTGGTTGCCCTGATGCTTGTCTTCCCAGTTTTGACTTTCTTACAATGATACTTCAAAGATCGTTCTAGTATTGTTTTCTTATCATAAATGTGCGGAATTTGCCGTCTTCGCATACACGTTCCAAGTAGAATGCATACGTCCAGCATCACGAGCCAATGTACCGCCACAGCGTTTCTCGTCAATTACTGAAATTCGAAAGCAGCCTGTACACTCCCAGTCCCCAAAGTCAAAAACGCCAGCACATATGTCGCAACACCCGAAGCTCCTTGAACATCCTGTTCGAGAACAGCCCAACATACAAAGAAGACGAAACTCACAAGTACCAAGATAGCGTAAGCTAGCAAAGTGACAATACCAATGTGCCAGCCCTCGATGAAATAAATACCCCATCCAAGGCTCGATCCTTTTTGTGGGCAGACTGCGAGGCGTTCTTTCAGCTTCTTCGGTATGCGATCAAACAGTATCCCTGTCTCGTCGGCACATTCGGGATGGGTGCACAGATGTAACATGTGGTTTTCGCCGACTGGCGGGATTTTGTCTGCGGGAACAGGGTTATAGCGATATGTATCTTTCAGATCCGCCGGCGGAAGATCATCCTGCTTTTGGATATCGACCAGGTCTGATCTGTACATCTCGAATTGAACAAATTTGATGCTTCGCAGCGATTTCAAAGAAAAAAAATTCTTGAAGCGCCCACGCATCTGGAAATAATTTCCTCGAAGAAGACCGAACAGATGTTGGTCAGAGGTGACTTTGGTGAGGTCGAGTTGAAGGAGCTTTGTCGCAAATTTCTGATGTGGGACACATAGCAAGAGATAGAGGATTTCGATGTCTGAAGTCGACGGCTGTGGCTGGCTCACAGAAACACTCTCAAGCTGATATCGAGGAAGAGAGGGTGTCTCCGCTTTGATCACATTGTTCACATATCGTGATAAACGATTCCATCCGGGAATGTTATGCAGAACCGAGCCATTGCCACCTGCATTCGCACTGCGGCTGTTTCTAGTGTTTATCCGGTTACGAAGCATAGACTCGTATTCTTTCACTGCTCCCGGCCGAAGTTCAACGAAGTCATCATACGATGCATGCCCGCAGTGACATTGCCACTGGATTCGCTGTTTCGATTCGCTTCTGATGACGCCATTGTCTTGCAATTGTAGATTAGGACTTAAACAGCCACTGTTGGCAGTTGCAGGCAGCTCAGCGCTAGCATGTCCAGCCGCCGTGTTATCTCCCCCACTGAATGTACCAACTGATGTAATTCCACAACTGATCATATTACTGATAACACTCGGTGCTCTCAAGTCTGTTGAGATGCCCCTCTTTGTGTAATCCTCACTCCTTTCGAAGAGGACAGCCGGAGTAAATTCACCTAGCGTGTTTTCTGAACTTCTCACAGTTTTAGCGGCTTCGGTCACATTTTCAAGATGGTCAGAGTTCGTCTCAAAGCCAGGTATGTCATCTGCTCTCGCTTCTCGAGTACTTCGCGGTGCAATTCCCAAGTGCATCGGTCTCCTATACTCCGTCCATTGCCTCGGACCCTTCGGAGCGCAGGATTCCACATGATTCTCCCACTCAGGCCTACTAGTGAACTCGCGATAGCAATCTTTAGATCCACAGACATAGAGAGGTTGTCCGAGGTCAAAGCTACCCTGTGGTCTGTTATCTATCTTTGCTGCAGGATGCATCTTTCTCAAGTGCTCATGTAGATGATCCTTTCGAGTGAAGCCAAACTCGCCAACTCTGCCGCACCGTCTCTTAGGACAGTCATATAAGTCCTGCGGCCTGTGAATGGCTGAGTGACGGCTTAAGTCATAGCTCCTCTTAAATTGGCGCAGGCAGCCGGGGTGAAGACAGTGATAGGGTGTTGTTTTTGGTACTGCCTTAGTAGTAGACAGGTGCGAGATAGAATGTGGCCCCGGAAACGTTTCGAAAGGATCCGGAAGGCCCATCGAAGATGAACCTGACCCATATCCTGAGTCATAAGAGTGACCTGAGGAAGCTCTGGATGATGGACGGGGTGAATATCTGCAAAGACATCAGTCAGTAGCTTTTTGGAGAACGATTCGCATTGTGTCACTTACCCATGACGTTGGTATGCTTGGTTGTCTTCGTCTATAGGCAGAGAGCTATGAGAAAGTCTGATTACTGACAGTTCAGAGACAGCGGCCAAAACAACGACCCTCACCTGCGATTTCGGTATGCTTCGTTTATGGGCGGAGAGCTATGACGAAGCCGTAATACTAACAGCTCAGAGACAGAGGCCCGAGAGGAGCCTGGAGGTATCGGATCATAGTAGCTGGACATCGAACGTTCAGGTGCCCCAACATCTTCGGGTGGTTCTAGCTTCGACATGATTCCAACCCCGACAGTTCAAGAGTCTTAAGTTCAAGGCCGTACATTCACTAGCAAATATCCTCAATAGAAGACCTGTCGAGTAGTAATTTCGACTTAGTGCGAACAGTCCACATCCTTGACGCGCAATCCGAATCATAAAAAAAGACAACAGAGCTTAATACAAGCAGAGACACGACTTCAACCGACCCAAAAGCCCCGCGATACGAAGGCAAGGCTGACTCCTCCAAGCCACGATTCGGTTCGGAGCCTACATAAAGCGTGCATATTACCTCGTAGCCTTATCGCCTTATTTTTAGAAAGCGAAGATCTAGACATTACGAAGACAAGTCAGTATGCTATCAGGTACCGAGGACAGAGAAGAGAAGCAGTATTGAAGAGTACACACACGAGAGCTGAGTATACCTACGCAGAAGTTGAAGTATAACAAAGCCTGGTTCGTTTAAGCAGTGCCGCAAGGCTGACGCTAGGCCAGATGTACCGCATCATTTCAGCTCTTAGAAGTAGCTAAGCTACAAGATATACTCGAGTATAGAGACGAACTCAACTGACCTTCTTCATACTCAGTCAGAATACCAATCTACAAGATATAATTCTTCAACTTTCGACCGATACACTAGAAACGACACAGAAAACTTACTCAAGTGAATTACTTCTATACAAAGTGTGTAGTTAGAAATTTTTCCTTAATCATTAATATCGAATAAAAAAGGATCCCACTATACGTACGCCCCAATTTATTAGCGTGTGCAGAAAGGTATCGAGTTCTTGGCATCGCAATTGTCGCGCTCCCTCCCAAATTTACTATTGAATTCAGACATTCTTGATATTCTCGCTATCACGGTGTATCACCAAGCCTTGAAAGCCTATTTTGTTAAAGAAATCGATCAAATAGGTAAATATGAAGCTGTTCAAACGTTTCACAGTGCTAACATCCTTGTAGTCTCCCCCCTCCCGATCTCCGAAGCCATCATGCCGTCATCACGCCGAAGCCAGAATCTACCTCTAGAGGATTCACTCATCTTCTCAAGCATCTCATCTAGATCGAATAAACCTTCTGGCAAAGCCAAAGCAGACGCTGCTCGCAAAGTCAAGACTGACGTCGCTGCTAAGATCATTGTAGACGCTGCTGCCAAAGCAAACACTGCAGACGCTGCTGTCAAAGCCAATTGCCCTCGCAATTTCAAGAGACATATCATTGATAATTTCAAAGCAGCGAAGAAGACATGCGAGACTCACGTCGTTGAGCTTCAGCGACAGACGAATGCTGCAGATCGAATCAGAACTCAGAGATCACAAGAGAAAAGAACTCGATCTGCAGAGATTGCTCAATTTGACGAAGAAGAGACTTTACGTCGTCGCAGAGAAGAAAGAGAGACAATTCAGTTTAATCGCAGCTCATCGTTCTGTTTGATGTCGACACGCTGTTCTCTCTTTTCACTTCAGTGTCTCTTTTTCAGAATTCTGAATATCGTGAATCTATGAACATGTATATCTCACTTCTTTCATAGAAATCACATCATCTCTTTCTGCATGATTTATGACTGTTGCTTCAGATATGTAATTAGAGAGTCTTCAGCGGCTGGAAAGATCTTTCGAGAAGCGCTCTTGAGTTGAAACTGAGGTCTGCACGACGAATGATATATAAATAGATTCTCTTGTATATTATAAACGGTATCAAAATGACAGTGAATCTCTTCGACGATAGCTAGAGAACGTCAGTGTAGTAGTAGAAGACGTACTATTTTGAAGCGAATGAATGAGTTCAGTGTGCGAGGCATAGCTATTTGACAGGTCAGTAAGTGCTTTTGAATAGCTTCAATTTTACTTGCTGTTTGAACACGAAAATAGGCTTCGAAGGTTTCGAGGTATCAAGAATGTCTGAATTCAATAGTAAATTTGAAGGAAGAAGCGCGATGCCAAGGATTCGATACCTTTCTGCACACGCTAATACTACATATACGTCTCGCGTTTTACTACATATACGCTTCCCAAAAAAGGTTTAGCTTCCGAATATGTGCAATTCGAAGGTACTTCGTTTCTGATGTGACTGTCACTCAATCTTATGTATTTTCTGGTAGAATGTTTAATTTTTCTGCAATAAACAAACATTCGCCCGACAATCATCTGCACCTTCTTCTTCCTACTACCACAACATTACCCGTACTATTTCTGCTTATCTGTTGCCTCTATCTGCTACTGCTACTGCTACTGCTACTGCCACTGCTACTACATCCTCGCCGTCGCCCTTCACTGACTTCGCTGTCGCCGTCGTCATGAATTCACTGCTACTAGTGCAGGATCCGCCAGTCACGAGGCCACGAGGAAGGCCGGTCGGATTCACTGCGCGTACGCGCCAGAAGCAGCACTTTGAAGCCTCAACTCGACCGCTACCTTCTCAATTTGAACGTGTGGAGAAGGCTTTGAGCCAACAAACACAGGTAGGGGGCGAGGTAGGGGGCGGAGCGGAGGTACTGCTGCTTTAGAGTAGAAGTTTCAAACAGAAGCTTCAGATGAAGAAGACTTTGACTTAACCTGTGGTGCATAGATTTATATGACCGTCGCACCGGAATAAAGGTACACTCAGGTTATTGAGCTTTGAATTTATGGCTTCTACCAGAAAATACATGAGATTGGGTGACAGTCACCAGAAACGAAGTACCTTCGGGTTGCGCATATTCGGAAGCTAAACCTTTTTTGGGGGGGCGTATATGTAGTAAAACGCGGGGCGTATATGTAGTAAATTGGGGCGTACGTATAGGAGTATTCCCGGCCCGATGCACGTTCCGGTCCCGTGCACACCCCACTTTACTACTTTCATCTTTCTTCAAAAATCAATTACAAATTCAATATGGCTTCAATTGAGGCAGCGCTTGCAGATCTA
>JAABUS010000829.1_pt1 | contig 73685 bp, 73 predicted proteins | sample 5560161 | NCBI WGS metagenome assembly JAABUS01 (sample SAMN10711885, study PRJNA513376) | rock metagenome | isolation source: Antarctica rocks | place: Antarctica: Victoria Land, Trio Nunatak nord | collected 2016-01-04
CTTGCCATGCTTCGTATAGGCCCGCCAGGTCGCGAACGTAGGAGTTGTCGAAGGCAAACAGCGGCCGGACAGCGACGCTCATGAACCAGAGGCTAGTCCTCGGTCAGAGCACCAGCATCCGGCTGCTAACCGAAGCAAGGTCGCGAACGTAGGAGTTGGTTGTCGAGGGCGACAGCGGCCGGAGCGACGCTCACGAACCTGAGGCTAGTTCTCTCGTTTAGAACGGCTGAATTTCGTAGACGGATCCTCGCCCTGCCTGAAGGGCGGCAGCCGTTCGATGGCGTGCCCGACCGCGGCGAGAGCCCGGTTCGCGCCGCGTCCCGCGGCCGCGACTGGCCCGGTGGTGCTTCGCGTCCTCCCGGCTCGAGAGCGCGGTGGCGGTTCAGGGTCTGCCGTAGGAGCGCCGGCTCGACGCGGCCAAGTCCCGGCGCGCAAGGAAGGCGTCGACCGCTTCGCCGACCGTCTCGACCCGCCGCCCAGCCTGTGCCACTGCCGCCTCCAGCCGTCATCGCAGGGAATGTGTCGGCGACGACCGTACCGGAGGAGCGCCGTGGTCAGGCGAGGCCCACGCGGCGACCCGGCGTCGTCGCGGGGAATAGACCATTCCCCGCGACACCGTTGCGTTAAGAGCGCACGGCTCGAAGCTCGTGCGCACGCCGTGGGACGAGATAACGCGTGCGAAGCGCCCCAGGAAACTACTCATCAACACCATTCAAGGCACCGCCGACAAGTCAGACCCCTGTTTCATCCACTACACGACGCGCGTGGTCAGCCAGACATCCCATCGCATCAGCATCGAGCTGCTGGCGCGCGACCGGGAAGACCGGCCGGTCAGGTGCGCAGCCAAGGCGGTGCGGGGACCGTTTATCGTGCCACTGCGGCACCTTCCATCTCGATATGACGGTCGCCCGCCAGCAGACGTCGGGCAGCTTCTCGATGTCCTCACGGGCACCCGGTCGAAGCAGCGAAACGCTCGCGACGAGACGACCACCCAAGCCCCCCGGGCTGCTGCTGACGGTTTCTCGTCATGGCCCCGCGGGACTGCTCCCCGCGGCTCTACAGACTCACGGTGCGGCCGGCCACGAAGCCGTCGCCGGCCACCACGCTCTCGATGACGTCCTGCGGAACGCGGGCATCGGCGGTGATCACCATCACGGCCTCGCCGTTGGCGCCGCCCTGGTCGGGGTGACGCCCCACCGCGGCCGAGACGATGTTCACGCCCGCCTCGCCGAGCGCGGTGCCCACGCGGCCGATCATGCCCGGCTGGTCGCCATAGCGGAACACCGCCAGGTGGCCCTCGAGCTGCACGTTGAAGCGCGAGCCCCAGGCCTCCAGCAGGTGCGGGCGGTTGCGCCGCCCCAGGACGGTCCCCACCACACCGGTGCGCTCGTCGCCGCTGACCACGGTCACGCGCACGAGGTCGGTGAAGTCGCGGGCGGTGGGGCTGCGGGTCTCCGACAGCGCGATCCCGCGCTCCTCGGCCAGGCCCGGCGCGTTCACGTCGTTGACCGGCTCCTCGGTGTGCCCGGCCAGCGCGCCCTTGAGCACCTGGACGGTGAGCAGCCGGGTGTCGCGCTCGGCGACCTTGCCCAGGTACTCGACCTCGAGGGCGTCGACCGACGTGCCCTCGGCCAGCGCGACGGCGATCCGCCCAAGGCTCTGGCCCAGGCCGAGGAAGGGCCCGAGCGCCTCGGCGTCCTCGGTGGCGATGGCGGGAACGTTGACCGCGCTGGTGACCACGCCGCCGGTGAGGGCCGCCACCACCTGCTCGGCGGCCTGGTAGCCCGCGCGGTCGGTGGCCTCGGCCGTGGAGGCGCCCAGGTGCGGGGTGACCACCACCCCCGGATAGCCGAACAGGGGGTGGTCGGTGATCGGCTCCTCGCGGAACACGTCGAGCGCGGCGCCGGCCACCTTGCCCGAGTCCAGCGCGTCCTTGAGGTCGGCGTCGACGACCAGCGGGCCGCGCGCCACGTTGAGGATCCGCACGCCGTCCTTCATCTTGGCGATGGCCTCGGCGTCCAGCCAGTTCTCGGTCGCGGGCGTCGTGGGCAGGTGCAGGGTGATGAAGTCCGCCTCGGCGTACACAGCGTCGGAGGTCTCGGCGCGCTCCACGCCGAGCTCGCGGAAGCGCTCCTCGGCGACGAAGGCGTCGAAGGCGAGCACCCGCATACCGAAGCCGCGCGCCCGCGCGGCCACGAGCTGGCCGATCCGGCCGAAGCCGAGGATGCCGAGCGTCTTCTCGTTCAGCTCCACGCCGCTGAACTTCGAACGGTCCCAGCGCCCCTCCACCAGCGAGGCGTGGGCCTGGGGCACGTTGCGGGCCATCGCCAGCAGCAGCGCCATCGTGTGCTCGGCCGCCGTGATCACGTTGGACTGGGGTGCGTTGGCCACCACGATGCCGCGGCGGGTGGCGGCGTCGACGTCCACGTTGTCGATGCCGACCCCGGCGCGCCCGACGGCCCGCAGCTTGCTCGCCTTGGCGAGCAGATCCGCGGTGAGCCTGGTGGCCGAGCGGATCAGGATGCCGTCGAACTCCCCGATGCGGCGCTCGAGCTCACCGGGCTCCCAGTCCGCTCCCAGCTCGACCTCCAGGCCGGCCTCCCGCAACAGCTCGACCCCCGAGTCGCCGATCTTCTCGGCCACGAGCACGCGGGTCACGCCGCCACCTCGCCCGTGTTCTCGATCACCCAGTCGATCGACGCGGTGAGCGCCTCGACGTCGGATGGCTCGACGGCGGGGAACATCCCCACCCGCAGCTGGTTGCGACCGAGCTTGCGGTAGGGCTCGACGTCGACGATCCCGTTCGCCCGCAACGTCTTGGCCAGCGCGGCGGCGTCGATGGTCTCGTCGAAGTCGATCGTGCCCACCACCAGCGACCGCTTGCCGGCGTCGGCCACGAACGGAGTCGCGAACGAAGAGTCCTCCGCCCACCCGTAGAGCTGGCTCGACGACTCAGTCGTGCGCGCGACGCAGAAGTCGAGGCCGCCCCCGGCCAGCATCCACTCGATCTGGTCGGCCAGCAGCAGCAGCGTGGCCACCGCCGGGGTGTTGAGTGTCTGCTCCGAGCGCGAGTTGTCCAGCGCCGCCCCCAGCGACAGGAAGGCGGGCGTCCAGCGGTCGTCCGCGCCGTCGAGCTCTCCCACCCGTTCGATGGCGAGCGGGCTCATCAGCGCCACCCACAGGCCGCCGTCGGCCGCAAAGGATTTCTGGGGGGCGAAGTAGTAGGCGTCCGCCTCGGTGATCTCCACAGGCAGCCCGCCCGCGCCCGATGTGGCGTCCACGAGCACGAGCGCGTCACCGCCCTCGGCCGGGCGGCGCACCTCGACCATCACGCCGGTCGAGGTCTCGTTGTGGGCCCACGCGATCACGTCGGCGGCCGGGTCGGCCACCGGTTCGGGTGCGTCGCCGGGGTCGGCTTCGACCACGATCGGGTCGTCCAGGAACGGCGCGCGCGCGGTGACCGAGGAGAACTTGCGCGAGAACTCACCGTAGGCCAGGTGCAGCGCACGCCTGCGCACCAGGCCGCAGGCGGCGGCGTCCCAGAACGCGGTGGTGCCGCCGTTGCCGAGCACCACCTCGTAACCATCTGGTAGCGAGAAGAGGTCTCCCAGCCCGCGACGTATGCCGGCGACCACGTCCTTGACCGGAGCCTGGCGGTGGGAGGTGCCCATCGGGGTCCCGGGCGCGCTGAGGCGGGCCACCGCCTCGGGCCGGACCTTCGAGGGCCCGCAGCCGAACCGGCCGTCGGCAGGCTTGAGGTGATCGGGGATCTGCAACGGCGGGCCGGTCACCTGCGACTCAGGAGATCAGCGACCAGGCCACGCGACCCAACACAGCCACCAGGCGCACGCTGGTCTGAAAACCGTCGCCGCTGCCGCTCGAATCGTCCTCGAGCTCCTGGCGAAAGCTCTCGTCGGTGGCGTAGAGGATGCCGAACAGCAGCCAGAACGCGGTGGCCAGCAGAGCCAGGACCAGGGACACGATGCCGGTCACGAATCCGGCCTGGGCGAGGCTGCGGTGCTTGGGGGTCTCCCCCTGGTCCACGCGCCTGCGCCCTTTCAACGAGTAGAAGATGCCCAGGCCCGCGCAGATCACCGAGACGATGCTCGAGAGGCCGACCGAGAGCAGCAGCAGCGCGCCGCCCACCACCGAGAGCGTGAAGCCCGCGACGGCGGCACCGTTGTCGGGCTGGCGGGCCTGCGGCTGGTAGCCCCATGGCTGGGGCTGAGCCGGGGGCGGATACCAGCCCGCGGGCGGAGGTGTCCAACCGCCCGGCTGTGGCGGTTGGGGCGCGAAGCCCTGCTGTGGCGACTGGGGCCCGAAGGCCTGCGGCGGCGGGGGCTGCTGGGCGGACTGGGGGCCCTGCCAGCCTCCCTGGGTGGGGGGCTGCTGGAGCTGGCTCGCCGGAGCCGATCCCGAGCCCAGGTCGGGCTCGAGCCCGCCGGCCTCGGGAGGCAGGAAGCGGCCCTGGCCGCCGTCGCCCTGGTCGCTCGCGGTCACCTCAGAACTCCGTGTCGATCCAGTCCATCATCGAGCGCAGCTTCTTGCCTTCGCGCTCGACCTGGTGGCCGGCCTGCTCCTCGCGCATGCGCGTGAAGTTCTCCTGGCCGGCCTGGTTCTCAGCTATCCACTCGCGCGCGAAGTCACCGGACTGGATCTCGGCCAGCACTTCCTTCATCGCCTGGCGGGTGGGCTCACCGATCACCCGCTTGCCGCGGGTCAGGTCGCCGTACTCGGCTGTGTTGGAGATCGAGTAGCGCATGCCGCCGATGCCCTTCTCGTACATGAGATCCACGATCAGCTTGAGCTCGTGCAGGCACTCGAAGTAGGCCAGACGCGGGTCGTAGCCGGCGTCTGTGAGCGTCTCGTAGCCGGCGCGAACGAGCTCGGTGACCCCGCCGCAGAGCACGGCCTGCTCACCGAAGAGGTCGGTCTCGGTCTCCTCCCTGAACGTGGTCTCGATCACCCCGCCCCGGGTGCAGCCGATGCCCTTGGCGTAGGCCAGCACCAGGTCGCGGGCCTCGCCGGACTCGTCCTGATGGATGGCAATCAGCCCGGGCACCCCGTTGCCCTCGGTGAACTGACGCCGCACCAGGTGCCCAGGCCCCTTCGGGGCGACCATGCCCACGTCCACGCCGGGGCCGGGATCCACCTGGTCGTAGGTGATCGCGAAGCCGTGGGCGAAGAGCAGCAGGTTGCCGGGCGCGACGCCGTCGCGGATCTCCGATTCCCAGATGTCGTGTTGACGCTCGTCGGGCAGGAGCACCATCACCACCTCGCCGCGGCTGGTGGCGTCGGCCACCGAGGCCACCTCGAGGCCGTCGGCCTCGGCCTTGGCCACCGAGTCCGAGTCGGGGCGCAGCCCGACGACCACCGAGACTCCGGAGTCCTTGAGGTTGAGCGCGTGGGCATGGCCCTGAGAGCCGTAGCCCAGGACGGCAACGGTCTTGCCGTCGAGCTTGCCGAGGTCGGCGTCGTCGTCGTAGATCACGGCTGCGGACTCTACCCCCTTCCGGTCGGGCTCCGGCCGGTGTTGGCGGGTGAACCGATGCGACCTGCCACCCATACCGCGAGTCCGAGGCACACGACTGCGATCAGTCCTGGCACGCCATCGTCGCGATCGAATTGGTTGAGCACGAGCGGTACAGCGGTCGCGCACAGGCCTGTCATGGCGGCCAGGACGGCTAGCGACCGGACGGTTAGACCCGGCCTCGCACGCGGAGAGAGCAAGCGACCGACGAGGTAGGCAAAGGCCATGAAACCGAAGATGGAGGGCAGATAGTCGGCCGATACCCATTGATCGAAGCGAGGGTTGCCGCTTCCGTACCCAAGGGCAACGACCCCGCACCACCACGCGGCGAAGGCAAGGCACACGATCGCTGCGACGCCCATTGCCAGCCCACGCCAGGTCACCTCAGCGGACATGGCCGGCTTTCCAGTCAAGGGAGAATGCACAAGGATCTCCTGTGGTTCGATTACAACCGATCATCGGTTCTCTGGCGCTGCGGACGCCGAACGCTCGGCGAGCACGACGGTCTCCGTGGGTCCGCGCAACATTTCGACCACGCGCAGGCCCGGCTGGACCTCCACCATCGCCCGCAGGGCCGACGGCGTGATCCCCCACCACCAGTTGGCGTATCCCTCCTCACCCCGGAACGGGGTGGTCAGGCCCATCGCTCCGGGGAAGACTCTGCCGAAGGTCTTTCGCGCCCCCTCGTCGAGGCCCGGGTAGAGCACACAGGCCTGGGGCAGGCCCGGCACATCGGGCACCGTGGCGGTGTGCAGCAGCAGGGTGTGGCGGGTGAGAGCAGCCAGGCGCCCGACGGTGTGCAGGGGGTTCGGCTGGTGATAGAGCAGCCCGGAGGACCACACGACGTCGTGCACCCCGACGAGCTCCAGCAGATCCACGCTGTTGGCGTCGGCGAGCACGAAGCGCACGGCCGGGCCGCGCTCCTTGCGGGCCGCCCGGAAGGAAGGCGTCTCGGGCATGGCGTCCACCGCGGTCACCGAGCTTGCGCCGCCCGCCAAGGCCGCCAGCGAGTAGCGGCCTTCCACGTTCCACATCGCCCCCACGTCGGCAAACGACCGGCCGGGGACGTGGGGCAGGAAGATCTCTTCGAACGGAGGGAGCTTGGGCCCAAGCCCCGAGCGCAGGCGGGCGCGAACTCCCAGCAGCAGCGCACGGGCGAGGGCGGCCGGCATTCGGCGGCACGCTAGCGGGCGTGCTAGGAAGCGGCGGTGCGCCGCCACTACGCCAAGGTCTGCGACGCTCGTGACTTCGATGAGCCCGGCTTCCGGGCCCGCGCAGCGCAGCTTCGCCCCGATCTGGACCTGAGCTGGCAGCTCGATCGCAAGACCTGGGAGTTGACGATGCTCTCGCTCTTCCTGGGGGAGGCCGGCCTGCTCGACGGCGCCTCGCGGATCCTGTCCGTCGGCGCGGGGCGTGAGGCGATCCTGTTCTGGCTGGCGCCGCGGGTCGGGCGGATGGTGGCCACCGACGTGTACGGGACGGGCGAGTTCGCGGGCTACGACGCGCCGGCTGAGATGCTGACCGACCCCGCCGCCCTCTCACCGTACGACCACGATCTCGGCAACCTCGAGGTGAGGGTGGCCGACGGGCGGCGGCTGGACGACTTCGACGACGGGTCATTCGACGCCGTCTTCAGCCTCTCCTCGATCGAGCACTTCGGTGGATCGGCGGACGTGGCCCGCGCGGCAAGTGAGATCGGCCGGGTCCTGTGCGGCGGCGGCCATGCCTACATCGCCACGGAGCTCTCGCTCGCTTCAGCGCCGGCGATGCGGAGGGCCGGCCGGTCCGTGGCGCGGTGGGCCACCCGGGGCAGGATGGGAAAGCGCGAGGTGTTCACGCAGGAGCAACTGCAGCGCGACGTGATCGTCCCGACGGGTCTCGAGTTGATGCAGGAGCTCGACACCTCCATCTCCGCCGCCTCGTTCGAGAACGTCGCCGTACGGCGGTTCGGCCGGTGGTTGAGGACCCCCACGGGCGACTTCCACCCGCACTTCGCGATCCGCGTCGCAGGCGAAACCTTCACCTCCGTGGGGCTGCCGATGCGCAAGCCCTGACGCCACCCCGGAACCTGGGGAGGAGCGCAGCCGGAACGTCCCCGGGGAGGAGCGCAGCCGGAACGTCCCGGGGAGGAGCGCAGCCGGAACGTTGTTCCGGCGAGCACCGCACCGGAGGCTCTCCGGCGAGCACCGCACCGGAGGCTCTCCGGCGAGCACCGCACCCCTGCCTATCCCGCCAGCTCCGAGCGGCGCAGCTTGCCCGTGGAGGTGCGCGGCAGCTCGGCTACCGGCCTGATCTCCTTGGGAACCTCGAAGGGCGCGAGGAGCGCGCGGCAGTGCTCTCCCAGCTCCGAGTCGGAGGCCTCTCCGCCGAGCACCACCCAGGCCGTGACCCGTTCGCCCCATTCGGCGTCGGCGATCCCTGCCACTCCCGCGTCGATCACCGCCGGGTGGGCGCGTAGCGCCTCCTCGACGCGGGCCGCCATCACGTTCTCGCCGCCGGTGACGATCACGTCCTTGAGCCGGCCGGCCACGGTCAGGCGCCCGTGGGCGTCGAGGCTGCCCAGATCGCCGGTGTGAAGCCAGCCGTCCCCCTCGACTTCGCCCGCCGCCACCATCGGCCCGCGCACGAGGATCTCGCCACCGCGGGCGATCCGCACCTGCGCACCGTCCAGCGGCAGCCCGGCGCGCTCGCCGCGCAGGGCATCCGCCGGCGCAACGGTCACGACCTGGGAGGCGGTCTCGGTCATGCCGTAGGTGGGGGCAACCGGCAGGCCGCGCTCGCGCGCCCAGTCGAGCAGGTCAACGGGGATCGGGCCCCCTCCGAGGAGCGCGGCGCGCAGGCCCGGCGCCGTCTCGAGCCCGGCGTCGCGCAGCCGGTAGAGCATGGTGGATACAAAAGACGCCAGTGAGACCTCCCCGCCCTCGAGCACCGAGCGCACGCGATCGGCGGCGAAGCGCTCGTGCACCACCGCGGTGGTGGCGTGGATCGCGCAGCGCAGCAGGATCGCCAGCCCGCCGACGTGGAAGAGCGGAAGCACGCACAGCCAGCGGTCCGCCGCTCCCACGCCGAGGGCGCGGCCCGAGGCGCGCGCGCTGGCGTGGTGGTTGCCAGCGGTGAGCACCACGGCCCTGGGCTCCGCCGTAGTGCCCGAGGTGTGGATCACCGTGTGCGGCGCGCCGGGATCCATCGTGGCGCGCAGCGGCACGTCGGCGCCATCGCCCTCGAGCGGGCGCTCCACCAGCAGGCGCGCCGCGCAGGCTTGGCGCAGCCGGTCCAGGTCCGCTCCGGCCGTGCGGGGATCCAGCGGCACCAGCGCGGCGCCCACCCGCGGCGCGGCGTGCAGCAGGGTGGCGAACGTGGCTCCCGCGGGCAGCGTCGTGGCTACGCGGTCCCCGGCTCCCACGCCCAGCGCGGCCAGACGGCGAGCGGCACGCGAGGCCGCCTCATCGAGCTCGCCGTATGTGAGGCTGCCGTCGTCGGCCACGACCGCCGGATGGCCGGGGCGCTCACGCGCCGCGCCTGACACCCAATCCTCCACCCATCCAGCGTACGGCGCGGCCGCGCGGGCGGCGACCGCGGCGGCGAGCACTACCCTGTGGGCCGCCGTGACCCCATCCGACTGGACCGCAGAGCAGGAGCGCCGCACGATCGCCCCGGCCGCCGACTGGCAGGCCGAGGCCGCGTTCTCGGACATCCGCTACGAGACCGCGGAGGGCATCGCCAAGATCACCATCGACCGGCCCGAAGTGCGCAACGCCTTCCGCCCGCAGACGATCGTGGAGATATCCCAGGCACTGGAACGCGCCCGGGAGGACACGTCCGTAGGCGTGATCGTGCTGGCCGGCGAGGGCCCGCTGGCGTTCTGCTCGGGCGGCGACCAGCGCGTACGCGGCGATTCCGGCTACCTGAGCGACCCCGGGGCGGGAGCGTCCTCGGTCGGGCGCTTCCACGTGACCGACCTGCACGTGCAGATCCGCCGCCTGCCCAAGCCCGTAGTGGCAATGGTGGCCGGCTACGCGATCGGTGGAGGCCATGTGCTGCACATCGTGTGCGACCTGACCATCGCCGCCGACAACGCTCGCTTCGGTCAGACCGGTCCGCAGGTGGGCTCCTTCGACGGCGGCTTCGGCGCCGGCCTGCTGGCCGGCCTGGTCGGGCCGAAGAAGGCCAAGGAGATCTGGTTCCTCTGCCGGCAATACAGCGCGCAGGAGGCGCTCGACATGGGGCTGGTGAACGTCGTGGTGGCGCTCGAGGAGCTGGAGGAGGAGACCGTGGGCTGGGCCCGCGAGATGCTGGCCCTTTCGCCGTTCGCCCTGCGCCTGCTGAAGGCCAGCTTCAACGCCGCGGAGGACGGCCTCTCCGGCATCCAGCAGCTGGCTCACGACGCCAACCTCCTCTTCTACATGTCCGAAGAGGCCCAGGAGGGCCGCGACGCCTACCGCGAGAAGCGGCCCGCCGACTTCGCCAGATTCCCCAAGCGGCCTTGAACGCGACCCGCGCCTCCGCGCCGATGTCCGCGCTGCGCCTGTGGCTGGTGGCCTCGCGCCCGCGCACCCTCCCAGCGGCCGTGGCACCGGTGCTCGTGGGCACCGCGCTCGCCGTCTCAGAGGACGAGCTGCGCCCGCTCGCCTTCTTCGCCGCGCTGGTGGGCAGCGTGTTCATCCAGATCGGCACCAACTTGGCCAACGACTACTCCGACGCCCGCCGCGGAGCCGACACCGAGGACCGGCTCGGTCCCGTGCGGGTGACCGCCGGCGGCCTGATGCCCCCCAAGCGCGTGCTCACCGGCACCTACGTGGCGTTCGGCGTGGCGGTGGCGGCGGGTGCCTACCTGGCCGCGGTGGCGGGCTGGGAGCTGCTGGTGGTGGGCGTCGCGTCGATCGCGGCGGGCGTGCTCTACACGGGCGGGCCGCGCCCCTACGGCTACGCGGGACTGGGCGAGCTGTTCGTGTTCCTCTTCTTCGGAGTGGTAGCCGTGACGGGCTCCTACTACGTGCAGGCCGAGGAGCTTCCATGGGAGGCGTTTGCGCTCTCGGTTCCCGTCGGGCTGCTGGCGTCGGCGATCCTCGTGGTCAACAACGTGCGCGACGTGGACACCGACCGCCGCGCCGGCAAGCGCACGCTGGCCGTGCAGCTCGGCCGCAGCCGGGCTCGCGTCCTGTTCGCCGTGATGCTGGTGCTGGCCTACGCCGTGCCGCTCGCGATCCCGCTGTTGGGAGGACTGTCGTGGTGGGTCGCCCTGCCGCTGCTCTCGGTCGCGCTGGTGCCGTCGCTGTACCGCACCGTGGCCACGCGCACGGATGGCCCGGCGCTCAACGGAGCGCTGGCGGCCACCGGCCGCCTGCTCGCCGTCTACTCGCTGCTGCTCGCGGCAGGGGTCCTGCTGTCGTGAGGCGCTCCCTGCTGCGGCTGTCGATCCCACTTCGTGAGCCTTTCGTGACCTCGACCGGGGTGTTCGCCGAGCGCGAGCTGGCGGTGATCCGGCTCGAGGACGACGACGGCACGGTCGGGTGGGGCGAGGCGGCGCCGCTGGAGTCCTACGACGGGGTGACGGTCGACGAGGTGGTCGACGCCCTGCGCGACGGCCCTCCGCGGCGCGGCTCACCGCCACAGGCGCGTACCGCCTGGGAGCTGGCGGAGCTGGACCTGCAGGCCCGGCGCAGGGGCAAGCCGCTCGGCGAGCCGGGCGCGGACGCCATCCCTGTGAACATGACGCTTCCCGCCGGTCCACCGGAGGAGGTGGCAGCCGCGGCCACCGCGGGGCTGCGGGCGGGCTATTCGTGCTTCAAGGTCAAGGTCGGCCTGCCCGACGACGGCGACAGGGTGGGTGCCGTGCGCGAGGCGATCGGCCCGTGGCCCGCTCTGAGGGTGGACGCCAACGGCGCCTGGTCGCCCGATCAGGCTGTGGCCGCCGTGACCGCGCTCGAGCCGCTCGATCTGGAGCTGGTCGAGCAGCCGTGCTCGACGCTCGAGGAGATGGCCGAGATGCGCCCGGAGGTCGGCGTGCCCGTGGCCGCCGACGAGTGCATCCGCTCGGCCGAGGACGTGCGCAGGGCGGCCTCGCTCGGCGCCTGCGGCGCGATAAACGTGAAGCTCTCCTCCAGCGGCGGGTTCGGGCCGGCCCGGGCCACGCTCAGGGCGGCGCGCGACGCCGGCCTGCAGGCGTGGCTCTCGAGCACGCTCGACGGGCCCTGGGGCATCGCGGCCGCGCTGCAGCTCGCCGCCGGCGAGCGCCTGGCCCTCGCCTGCGGGCTGGCCACCCTGGAGCTGTTCGACGCCGACATCGCCGCGGCTCTGCCCGCTCCGGTGAATGGGTTGATGGGCGTGCCGCAGGGACCCGGCCTGGGGGTCGAGATCTCAGACGCCGCTCTGGCCGAGGTCGTTGTCGAGGAAATCGGCTAGAAGCCGGGCCACTGCATCGGGCTGCTGAAGCTGGGGTGCGTGCCCGGCGTGATCGACGATCTCGACCCGGCCGGCGGGTACGGCGGCCGCCATCCGTCGCGCCGCCTCCGCGTAACGCTCGTCTATCGAGCCGGCTATCGCCATCAGGGGCAGTGGCAGCGTGTGCAGCTGCTCCCAGGCCGGCTCGAGCGCGCCCTGACCGGCTGTCCGAAGCAGCAGGGCGAGCCCGCGGGGATCCTGGGCCAGGCGGCCGGGTCGCTGGGCCTCCACGAGCAGGTCGGACTGGTCGGCGAACAGCGGCTGGCGCTCCCACACGGCCACCACCTGCTCGATCGGTTGGGTCTCGATCCAGGAGGCCAGCTTTTCGTCAGCCTCCGCCCGCATCGCTCGCTGCCCCGGGGCCTCGATCCCCGCCGTGGCCCCGACGGTCACCAGCCCGGCGTAGCGGCCCGGGTCGGCGAGAGCGGCCCTCAGCGCCAGCCGCCCGCCCAAGGAGTAGCCGCACAGAACCGAGCCCTTCCCCACCTCGGCGAGCTCGCGCAGCCGGCCCGCGTAGGTGTGCTGACGGTGATCGAGAGGGTGGCAGCGATAGCGTTCCCCGAGCCGCTCGACCACGGGCGCCCACGCGTCGCCGGGCTGCATGAAGCCCGGGATGAAGACGATCGTGGGTGCCCCGCCGGTGGCGTCCATGACGATGATTCCTATCAACCGAACCTACGCGCCCCTGCAGGCGCTCGTGGACGAGCTGGCCCGCTGCGGCATGCGCCACGCCGTGACCTCGCCCGGATCGCGCAACGCGCCCATCGCTCTCACCCTCGCGGCCGACGAACGGATCGACGCGGTGTCCGTGATCGACGAGCGCGCCGCGGGCTTCATGGCGCTGGGAATGGCGAAGGCCGGCGGCCTCCCGGTGGCTGTGACCTGCACCTCGGGCACCGCCGCCGCCAACCTGGCTCCAGCCGTGCACGAGGCATGGCAGGCGCGGGTGCCGCTGATCGTCCTGAGCGCGGACCGCCCGCCGGAGCTGCGCGACGTGGGCGCGGGCCAGGCCATCGACCAGATCGGCCTGTTTGGCTCCGCGGCCAAGTGGTTCGTGGAGGTGGGCGAACACGAGCCGGGGCGCCCGAGCGCTGTGCACCACCGCGCGCTGGGTTGCCGCGCCTACTGGACCGCGGCGGGCGACCGCCCGGGCCCGGTGCACCTGAACCTTGCGCTGCGCGAACCGTTGGCGCCGGTACCCGAGCGCCTCGCGCGAGCGGACTGGTCCGGGCGCGACGGCGAGCGCCCCTGGGTCGAGGTGCGCGAGGACTCGCTCCACGCCGCTGAGGCCGACCTGGAGGTGCTGGCCCAGCGGATCGCCGGCTCACCCCGCGGCGCGATCGTGTGCGGCGCGACCGGCGAGGACCTCGCTCGGCCGGTAACGCGCCTGGCCGCGGCGTCGGGGTGGCCGGTGCTGGCCGAGCCCACGTCGGGCGTGCGCTGTGGCGACCACGACCGCTCACACGTCGTTGCGCACTACGACGTGCTGCTGCGCGACGAGCGCTTCTGCTCCGCGCACGCGCCGGACCTCGTGCTGCGCGTCGGCGACACGCCCACCTCCAAGCCACTGCGGGCCTGGCTCGCCGGCGCGCCCCAGATCGTGCTCGACCCGCACGGCGCCTGGCACGAGCCCACCCGTGGAGCGGAGATGCTGCTCCGGGCGGCCGCGGCACCCGCCCTCGACGCCGTCGCAGGCCTGCTGGAGCGGCGCAGCCCGACGCCGGACGAGGGGTGGGTGAGCGCGTGGAGCGATGCGGACACCGGGGTGCCCGCCGCTCTGGCCCAGACGCGCGAGCCGTGCGAGCCGCTTTCCTATGTGGCCGCGGCCGGGTCGCTGGCTGAGCACACGATCGTCTGGCTGGCCTCGTCCATGCCGGTGCGCGACGTCGAGAGCTTCTGGCCCGCCGGACCGGAGCGGGTGCGCTTCCTGTCCAACCGCGGGGCCAACGGCATCGACGGCACCCTGGCGTCCGCCGCGGGCGCTGCCCGGGCCACCGGGAGGCCAGTGCTGGTTCTCATAGGCGAGCTGGCGCTGCTGCACGACCTGGGCGGGCTGCTCGCCGCCCGGCGCGCCGAGATCGACCTGACCGTGCTCTGCGTCAACAACGGCGGCGGCGGGATCTTCGACTTTCTCCCGGTTGCGGGGGCGGCCGACCCGCAGGCCTACTCGGCGCACGTGGCCACCCCGGCACAGCTGGACCTCACGGCGGTCGCGACGCTGGCCGGCATGGAGCACCGGGCCGCCGTGAGTGCCGCCGGTGTGCGCGATGCGATCGCCGCCGGGCCGGGGCTGGTCGAGGTGCGCACCGACCGCTCGAAAAACGTGGCCGTTCACCGCGACATCTTCGCCCGCGCGCACGGCACCCTCTAAGGCCCAAGACCCCGAACTGGACAAGAACTAAGTCAGCAGCGGCAGCAACGCCTCGAGCTTGACCTCGGTCTCGGCCAGCTCCTCGGACGGGACGGAATCGGCAACGATGCCGCAGCCGGCGTAGAGGTGGGCCACCGGCCCTCGCAGCAGCGCGCATCGCAACGCGACGCAGAACTCGCCGTCCTCGGCCAGATCGGTCCACCCCACCGCGCCTGCGTACCAGCCGCGGTCCAGGCCTTCGAGGGCCGGGATCAGCGGTGCGGCCACGGCGGCCGGCTCCCCCCCGACCGCGGGGGTGGGATGCAACCGCCCGGCCAGCTCGACCGTCGAAACGGGCTCTGCGAGCTGTGCCCGGATCGGGGTGGCCAGGTGCTGCACGTTCTGCACCGTGACCAGCACCGGCTCCTCCCCGGCCGCCACCCATAGGCTCACCGGGTCCAGGGCGCGCTCGATGCGGCGGGCGACGATGGCCTGCTCCATGCGGTTCTTCTCGCTCTGCAGCAACTGCTCGCCGAGGTGCAGATCGACCGCGGGGTCGGCGCTGCGGCGGGTGGTGCCGGCCAGGGCCACCGTCTGGGCGCGGGCGCCGTCGCGGCGCACGAGCAGCTCCGGACTGGCCCCGACGAAAGCGGCCTCGGGACCGCCCACGCAGTAGCAGTAGCAGTCGGCAAAGGCCGCGCGGAGGGAGTCGAGCACCGGTGCCGGATCGGCGGGGTTGGCCGAGTGCACGCGCACCTCGCGCGCCAGCACGACCTTGTCGAGGTCGCCGGCGCGGATCCGCTCGACCGCCCGCCGCACGGCCTCCTCGTAGTGCGATGGCGGGGCGGCTCCCGCCACCCGCGACCGGGCTATCGGGTCGGGGTCGAGCAAGGGCATCGAGGCGGGCTCGAGCTCAGCCAGGCGGGCGTTGACCCGCTCGAGGACGCTGTCCGCGGACTCCTGGTCATCGACCACCACGTTCACGGTCATCCGTGCCTGGTCGCCGCGCCGGGCGAAGGAGACCTCGGGGAGCACCAGCTGGGCGGGCGCGAAGGACGACCATTCGGGCGAGCCGCCCCCCTCGGCGGCGAAGGCGAAGCCGCCGGCGAACACGGGGCCGGCTCCCGACGGCCGGCCGGGATCAAGTGACGGATCGTCGGCCACCGTCCCTGCGGCAAGCGCGCGGCAGGCCGCCGCCACCTGCGCGAAGCGCTGAGCACCCGTGGCCTCGACGGTGGCCGCGGCGCCCAGCCCACACACCGCGTAACCGTCGCGCCCGGGCTGCTCGATGCAGAAGAAGCGGTCGCCGGGCCGCCGGCACGCCAGGACCGTCGCGGCCAGGTCGACGCCCGCCGGGACGGCCACGCATACCGACGCCACGCCGCGGCCGTCGCGGGCGGCGAGCCGCAGGGCGGCACCAATCCGCGCGGCGAGCCTGCCGGTGGCCGCCGGGCCCAGCGCGAAGGGCCCGGGCTCGGATGTGGCCGGCAGCGTCACGTCGGGGCGAGCGGGGGACGGGTGCAGCGAAAGACAACCTCCTCGGAGAGGATGCCGTAATGGCGCGCGGCCCCCGCGGGAAGGGTCTGAGCCACGCGCACGGCCTCGACCTGCAGCCCGGCTTCCTGGAGGCGATCGGAGATGTCAGGGGTGTACAGGCGTACGTGGTCGTGCTGCCAGTAGGCGCGCTCGCGCTGCTCGGGGGTTACCACCGCGGGGTCCTCGTAGGTCTCTGAGCGTGTCAGGTCCAGCGGCACGAGCACCGCCGCCCATCCCCCTGGCCGCAGTACGCGGCATAGCTCGGCCATGCCCGCGCGATCGTCATCTACGTGCTCGAGCACGTGGCTGCACAGAATCCCGTCGAAGGATGCGTCGTCAAATGGCAGGCGCGTGATGTCCGCGGCCACGTCGACCCCATGACCGTCGAGATCCGCGGTCACGTAGTGCACCCCAGCGAGCCGCTCGACGCGTCTGCGCAGCGTGTACTCGGGCGCGAAGTGCAGCAGGTCGAAGGGCCGCGCAGCAGTGGCGAGTACTCCCTGCAGATACAGCCACAGCGCCCGGTGACGCTCGTGAGCCCCGCAGCCGGGGCAGATCGCATCCGGGCGGTTCCAGTCGGCGGCAAAGGACCCGTACTCGCGCCCACAGCACGGACATTCGACGCCGCGGCCACGGTGAGTCAGGCGCACCCAGCGCCGAAACAGGGCCGAGCGAATCCGGCCGTGGCGCCGCGCGGTCGAGCGGCTGTCAAGCGTGGGGCGCGGCAGGATCAGGTGGCGGACCGGCCGCGCGAGACGGCTATTTCGCCGGTGCGGACCATCTCGATCAGCCCGAAGGGACGGATCATGTCCTCGAAGGCCTCGACCTTGTCGTCGGGCCCCGTGACCTCGACGGTGATCGAACGCTTCGACACGTCCACCACACGGCCGCGGAAGATCTCGGCGTACTCCATTATCTGGCCACGGCTGTCGCCGTCAGAGGCGATCTTGAACAGCGCAAGCTCGCGGGCCACGGCCTCCTTGGGCTCGAGGTCGCGGATCTTGATCACGTGGATCAGCTTGTGCAGCTGCTTGGTCACCTGGTCGATCGGGTGCGAGGCCCCGTCGACGGTCAGCGTGATCCGCGAGATCTGCGCGTCGTCGGTCGGGCCCACCGCCAGCGAGTCGATGTTGAACCCGCGGCGCGCGAACAGGCCGGAGATACGTGCCAGCACGCCGGGCTTGTTCTCCACCAGCAGGGAGAGGATGTGCTTCCGCCCGGTACGCAATCCGCTGGAGGCGTGCAGATCGTCGAGGTTGAGGATCTCCTTCGTTCCCGGCTCACCCATGGCTCAGCCCACCATGTCCCGTGCCGCCTGACCGGCGGGGATCATCGGGTAGCAGTTCTCCTCGGGGGTGACCCGCACGTCACAGATCACGGGGCCCTCGGTCTCGAGCGCCTGCTTCATCACGGCGGGCAGCTCCGCCTTGTCGTCGACCCTCATGCCGGTGGCGCCGAAGGCCTCCGCCAGCTTGACCCAGTCCGGACTCGAGCCCATGTCGACGGCGCTGTAGCGGCGGTCCCAGAACAGCTCCTGCCACTGGCGGACCATGCCGAGGTAGCCGTTGTTCATGATGAACACCTTCACCGCGATGTCCTCGGTCACGCAGGTGGCGAGCTCCTGGACGTTCATGATGATCGAGCCGTCGCCGGCCACGCACACCACCTGCTCGTCGGGCATGGCAACCTTCGCGCCCATCGCGCTCGGCAGGCCGAAGCCCATCGTGCCCAGCCCGCCGGAGTTGATCCACTTGCGCGGCCGGTTGAAGTGAAAGTACTGCGCGGTCCACATCTGGTGCTGCCCGACGTCCGAGGTCACGATGGCGTCGCCGCCGGTGGCCTCATACAGCGCCTCGATCATGTACTGGGGCTTGATCTCCGAGCCCTCGGAGTCCTCGTAGCCGAGCGGGTGCTTGTCCTGCCAACCGCTGATGCGCTCCCACCAGCCGTCGAGGCGCGCGGGGTCGGTCTCGAGAGCGCGGTACTCGGCACAGAGCTTGGGCAAGATCTGCTTCGCGTCGCCCACGATCGGGATGTGGGCGGGCACGTTCTTGGAGATCTCGGCCGGGTCGACGTCGATGTGGATGAACTTGGCGCGCGGGGCGAACTCCGAGAGCTTGCCGGTGATCCGGTCGTCAAAGCGCGCTCCGATGCAGCAGATGAGGTCGGCCTCGTCCATCGCGTAGTTGGCGCTGCGCGTGCCGTGCATGCCCAGCATGCCCAGCCACTGCTCGTGGGGAGCCGGGAAGGCGCCCAGGCCCATCAGCGTGCAGGTGACAGGGAACTTGTCGGACATGGCCAGCGCCACAAGCTCCGGCGAGGCATCGGCGTTGATGACCCCCCCACCCGCGTAGATCACCGGCCGGCGGGCGTTGGCCAGCGCCTTCGCGGCCAGCCGGATCTGCTTCGTGTTGCCCTCCTTGGTGGGCTGGTAGCCCGGGAGGTGGAGGGAGTCGACCGGCTCATAGGGGATGTCCGCGCGCGAGAGGTCCTGGGGGATGTCCACCAGGACCGGTCCAGGGCGGCCCGTGCGGGCGATGTGGAAGGCCTCGTGGATGGCGGTCGGGATCTCCAGCGGGTCCTGGATCATGATCGAGTGCTTGACGATCGGCATCGTTATGCCGGTCACGTCGGCCTCCTGGAAGCCGTCGGTGCCCAGCAGGTCGGAGCGCACCTGACCGGTGATGAACACCGTGGGCACGGAGTCCATCATCGCGTCGGCGATCGCGGTCACCAGGTTGGTCGCGCCGGGGCCCGAGGTTGCCAGGGCGACCCCTACCTGGCCCGACGCCTTGGCGTAGCCCTCCGCGGCGTGGCCCGCGCCCTGCTCGTGGCGGCACTGCACGTGGCGCAGACCGGCGTCATATAGGGCGTCGTAGGTGGGGAGGTTAGCTCCGCCCGGGATTCCGAATACATGCTTGACGCCCTCGGCCTTGAGGCATTCCATCACCGCGTCCACTGCTCGCATTGCTGTCCTTTCCGGGATCTTCCGGCTGGCGTGAGGTCCGGTGGACGTGGGTGGTCCGGCCGGCCGAACAGTAGATGGTATCAGCGGTTTTTCAGCCGCTGGACGTCTGGGTGGAGCCCTGAAAGGCCGCGAGATCGCCCTCCGGCTCGACGTAGTCGAGGTCGGCGCCGCAACGGGTGCACACCTGGACGTGGATCGACACCACGTTGTGGCACTCGTCGCACTCGCGCAGATCGACGTAGCGTTCGTTGCGTGTGAGCAGCGCCGCGAGAGTGCCGAAGACCGGTAGGCAGAACCCGATCAGAAACCACAGGACGAACGACGACCCCTTGATCTTGGCGACGGTAGCGGCGGAGAGGCCGAAGAAGAACAGGATTATCAGCAGCTCCACGCCGCGCGCCTCTCAGAGGACTCGCAACGCCCACACGACGGCTATCACGGCAAGCGCGATCACCGCGATCCACGCCACCGCGGTCACGAAGCCGAGCACGACCTTGAACAGCAGGTACCCCGCGGCCACGAGCACGCCCACCGCCACCACCTTGCGACCAGATTGGGTGACGAGCTCGCCCATGCCCAGAAGCGTAGCTCCTACGCGGGGCCGGTCAGCTGGAACGGCGCTGCTCCTCGGGCCGTCCCCGGGCAGGGATGCCGCCTGCCCGAGGGATAGGTGCGGGTGCTCCGGCTGCGCTCCTGCCTAGAGCACGTGGGGGGGCCGGGTGGGCATGTAGCGGTCGAGGCCGGGCAGCGGGATGCTGCACATCACCCAGCTGGGCCACCAGACGCGAAAGCCGAGCATGCGCAGCCGCCGCAGCAGCCACCAGGAGTCCGTGGCACAGAACACGGCCAGGTGGTCGGGCTCGCGCGTCATGGCCACGCGGTCGAGGGCCTGGAGCACCACGGGTACGAGGTCTTGCGGGCGCTCCCCCACCGCGGGGCCGATCTCACCGTCCTGGCCAATCCAGCACAGCGCCGTTGCGCGTCCGGCGTCGGCGTCCATGGTTGCCAGGCAGGTGCGGGTATGGCCGAAGAAGTCGTGCAGACCCGGCCGCCGGTGGCCTATCGCCGGCGCCTCGAGGCGATTCCACTCCGCGACGGCGCGTTCGCGCTCCAGTACGACCACCGCCGGCTCGGTCGTGTCGATCTCACGCGACCGGCGCTCGAGGAAGTCGTCCGGGGCGCCCCGCATGTGCCAGTGGCCTGTGACCGGCATCACGCCGAAGTCGGAGTAGAGCGTGAGGTCGGCCGAGGCGCCCGCCGCCACCACTACCCGGCCGAGGTCCGGTGTCGGGTCGCCCGGCCAGAGCCGGTCGAGCAGCGCCCGTCCGATGCCCTGACGATGGTGGCCGGGCAGCACCATCAGCTCGGTGAGCTCCTCCATCCCGCCGAAGCTGGCCACGCGCCCGTAGCCCACCAGCTCGGCCCCTTGCTCGCACAGCCAGAAGCCGCCCCCGGGCTGCGACGCGGTGAACTCGAGAAGCGCGCGCCGCCGCTGCCAGTCCTCTTCGATACGGGCCTCGGGAGGAGGGGCCGTGTCGAGCACCCCGGACCGGAGGGCGGTGTCGTGCACGGCCAGCTCGGACACCGTGAAGGCGGCGCGCAGATCGGCCGGGCCGCCCTCGCGGAAGTTCCGCCGGGTGCTCGAGGACGGCTCGGCGGTCAACGGCTCCCACCGTCCTTGGGTGAGGGCCGGGCCGGACCCTCGGACGAGGACGAGACCCGGGCCTGGGTCGTGCGCAGGGAGCTGAGGACCATCCGGCGGCCGGAGCCTAGCGGCCACCCGCTGCGGGGTGGACTCAGCCGCCGCGGGCCGCGGCACGGGCCGCGTCGAGTGCCGGGCGCATAGGCGCGGGGAGCCTGCGACGGACCCGCCAGGGAGCGCCGCAGAAGGCGTGGTTGGCCACCGTTGCGAAGCCCTGTTCATCGGTGCGCAGGGCCAGCAGCAGATGGGCGATGCGGTCGGAGGGCGGCAGCGCGCGGTCTGTCGTCCCCACGCAGAAGCAGTGCGCCCTGCGCCCTCCCGGCGGGAGCAGCAAGGCTCCAGCCTCGCCCACGAGCCACACCCCCATGCCGCTGGCCTGCGTCGCCAGGCCGGTGCGGCGCTGGCCCTCGCGGGCATCATGGCCCAGCAGGTCACCCAGCAGCCCCTGGGCCACCGGTTCGCTGCGCTCGTTGCGCGGCCCCTTGTTGCGCAGCACGCTCGCTCCACGGAACGCGTACAGCTCGGGAATGATCCAGGCGTGGGCCAGGCTGGCCAGCGCGACGGGAAAGGCCAGCGGCTCCAGGAGCACGAGACCTACCGCCGCCGCCAGGAACGGGACCGTGTACGCAACCGTCCAGCACAGCCAGATCCGCGCGTAGCGGCGCAGGAAACGCTCGTCGGTGGGCTGGCGCCAGGGTACGGACGCCAGCTCGGCGAGTGGCTCCGCCGCCACGTCTGGACTATCCGCCGGCGATCGGGCGCCGCATGATCACCAGGTCGGCGTCGCGGGGCAGCTCGCGTACGTGCAGGGCATGGCCGTCGCCCTGATCGAGCACACCGATGCAGCCCTCGTCGAGCGCGGCCCGGAACTCCCGCACGGCGGCGTCGAAACCTGCCTGGTCCGTAAGTGTCCACTCGGCGAGCGTGGAGTGCCCGCTCGCGTCCATCCTGATCAGCCTGGACATGTCGTTCCTTCCCTGGGGAAAACGCCTGTCCTCCCATGGTACGCGCGGGGCGCGTGGGCGGATGCGCCTCCCGGGTGGGAGCTACCTGATCCAGCACGCGACCGTCTAGAGGCGCTCGCGGATCAGGCGCTGCACCTCGGCGCCGTCGGCGCGGCCCTTGGTCGCGCGCATCACCGCGCCCGTGATCGCGCCGATCGCCTTCTCGTTGCCGGCGCGGATCTTTTCGACGGCGTCCGCCTGATCTGCCATCGCGCGCTCCACTATTGCGGCGAGCTCGTCGCTGCCGGCGACGCCGAGGCCCTTGGCCTCCACGATCTCGGCGGGGTCGCCACCTTCCACAACCAGCGTGGCGAGCACCTCCTTGGCCGCCGAGGCAGCCACCGCGCCCTCGCCCACCATCCCCACCAGGACGGCGAGGGACTCGGGCTCCACCTCCGTGTCCGCTGGGTCGGCGTCGCCGATGTTGGCCACCAGCTCACCCACCACCCAGTTGGCGACCGTCCTCGGATCGGCGCCCTCGCCGGCGACCGCCCGCTCGAAGAAGTCGCCCAGCTCCGACCTGAAGGCCAGCATGCGGGCCGTGTCGGAGGCCAGGCCGAGATCGCCTTCGAAGCGCTCGGCGCGCTGGGCAGGCAGTTCGGGCAACGCCCCGCGCGCTCGCTCGAGCATCTCCTCGGTCGGCGCGACCGGGACCAGGTCCGGCTCGGGGAAGTAGCGGTAGTCGTGGGCCTCCTCCTTGGAGCGCAGCGGGCTGAGGGCACCGGTGCGAGGGTCGTAGTGCAGCGTCTCCTGACTCACGGTGCCACCCCCGCGCAGCAGCTGCTCCTGGCGCGTGATCTCGGCGTTTACGCCGCGCTCGAGGAAGCGAAACGAGTTCATGTTCTTGAGCTCGGTCTTGGTGCCGAGCGTCGTCTCTCCGACCGGCCGTATCGAAACGTTGGCGTCACAGCGCAGCGAGCCCTCGTCCATGTTCACGTCGGACACCCCGAGTGCTCGCAACGTCACGCGCAGCAGGCGCAGCCACTCCGCGGCCTGGGCCGCCGAGCGCACGTCGGGCTCGGTCACTATCTCCACCAGCGGCGTGCCGCCGCGGTTGAAGTCCACCGCGCTGGCCTCGGCCCCGTGTATGCGGCCCGACGCGCCGGCGTGCACCAGCTTGGCGGCGTCCTCCTCGAGGTGCACCCGGTGGATGCGGATGTCACCCAAGCGGCCGTCCCTGGCCAGCGGAATGTCGTACTGGGAGACCTGGTAGCCCTTGGGCAGGTCGGGGTAGAAGTAGTTCTTGCGGTGAAAGATCGAGCGCTGCGCAGGCTCGCAGCCCAGCGCCATCCCGATCATGAGCCCGAAGTGCACCGCCTCCGCGTTGGTCACCGGCAGCGTGCCTGGCAGCCCCAGGCAGATCGGACAGGTGCGCGTGTTGGGCTCCTCGCCAAACGACAGCTCGCAGCCGCAGAACATCTTCGTGCGGGTGGACAGCTGCACGTGGATCTCGAGTCCGATGACGGGCTCGTAGGCGCGCTCGGCGATGGCATCAAAGGGGGGCACATGCCCCCCTTTGCAACCCCCGCTCAGCCACGCGCCGGGCTCCCGTCGAAGCCGATCGCCTGCTCCAGGGCGTGCGCCGCGTCGAGTATCCGGTTCTCGCTGAAGGCCGGCCCAGCCAGCTGGATTCCGACCGGCAGGTCCTCGGACAGTCCGCCGGGAATGGAGATGGCCGGGATGCCCGCGAGCGGCATCGGCACCGTGCAGAAGTCCGACAGGTACATGGCGAGCGGGTCGTCTGTGCGCTCGCCCAGTCCGAAAGCGACGGTGGGCGAGGTCGGCGTCACGATCAGGTCGACCTGCTCGAACGCGGAGTGGAAGTCCTCGGCGATCTTCGTCCGCACCCGCTGGGCGCGCCCGTAGTAGGCGTCGTAGTAGCCGGAGGAGAGGGCGTAGGTGCCGAGCATGATGCGCCGCTTGACCTCGTCGCCAAAGCCCTGCTCGCGTGTGTCCTCGTACATGGACCCCAGGTCGCCGGCCTCGGCGCGCAGGCCGTAGCGCACCCCGTCGAAGCGGGCCAGGTTGGCGCTCGCCTCCGCCGGCGCGATCACGTAGTAGGCGGCGATCGCCTGGTCGGAGTGCGGCAGCGAGACCTCCTCGAGCGTGCCGCCCAGATCCTCGATGTGGCGCAGGGTCTGCTCGAACACCGCGGCCACCCCGGGGTCCACGCCTCCGCGCGTGAGCTCGGGCGGGACGCCGAAGCGCAGGCCGTCGAGGCGCTCCGCGGTGGGCAGGCGCACCTGCTCGGGCAGACCGGTGGAGGTCGAGTCGAGCGGGTCGCGTCCCACCATGTGACCTAACAGCAGGGCGCAGTCGGTCACGTCGCGGGTGAGCGGGCCGGCCTGGTCCAGCGAGGAGGCGAAGGCGATCATCCCGTACCGGGAGACGGCCCCGTAGGTGGGCTTCAGGCCGACGATGCCGCACAGCGCGGCCGGCTGGCGGATCGAGCCACCGGTGTCGGTGCCGATCGCCCACGGCGCCAGGCCGGCGGCCACCGCGGCGGCCGACCCCCCACTGGAGCCGCCCGGCACCCGGGTCTCGTCCCACGGGTTCTTGACCGGGCCGAAGCCGGAGTTCTCGTTCGACGAGCCCATCGCGAACTCGTCCATGTTGGTCTTGCCGAGCATCGGCGCTCCGGCGGCCGCCAAGAGCTCCACGGCCGTGGCGCTGTAAGGCGGCCGGTAGCCCTCGAGGATGCGCGAGCCGGCCGCGCTCGGCACGCCCTCGGTGCAGAAGAGATCCTTGATGGCCAGCGGGACGCCGCCGAGCGGCGCGTCGCGCACCACGGGCTCGGCCGGCGGGCCCTCGGCGACCCAGCGGTAGGCGTTGAGGCTGTCGCCGGCGGCCCGCTCGCGCCAAGTCTCGAACAGCTCGGAGGCCGACACCTCCCCGGCGCGCACGCGTTGGGCGGCCTGAGCCGCGGTCAGGTCGAGGAGATCGCCGCTCATGCGCTGGGACTGGGGACCCGGAAGCCCACGCCGTCGGTGTCCGGCGCCTGCTCGAGCGCGCGCTGGCGGGTAAGGCTCGGCCGCGGTTCGTCGGCCCGGAGCACGTTCTCCATCTCCACCACGTGCGAGGTGGGCGCCACGCCGTCCAGATCGAGCCCGGAGATCTTCTCGATGTGGTCGAGGATGGACGAGAGCTCGCCGGTCATGCGCTCGACCTCCTCCTCGGTCAGGCGCAGGCGGGCGAGGCGGGCCACGTGCAGTACCTGGTCGCGGTCGATCATCGCGGCGATTCTAGGTGCCGCCGGGGTTTCGGCTGGGCCCGCGGACTGGGAACGGAACTTGCCAATCCCGGAATCGTTGTTAGATTGATGGCGTCGACCATGCCAGTTGAACGTCGCGTGTTCCGTGCACTTGCCCGAGCGGCTTTCCTGAGTGCGTTTGTGGCGCTCGCGCTCGCCTCGCCGGCCGTTGCGGCGACCTTTGAGACTTCGGTTTCGCCGAACCCGTTCTCGTATCCCGAGACGGAGCAGCTGGTCTACCGGCTGCACGTCACGACCGGCGGTCAGCCGGAGCGGCTCCAAGTCTTTGCCTCTGCACCTTCGTTCCCGGGAGGCGGCACCTTCATGAGCCTGGAGCGGATGACGCTCGAAGGGCCCGGAACCGTCGTGGGCGGCGGCGTGGGCTCCGGGCATGAGGATCGGTTCTGCACCCCGCTTCTTCCTGACTTCCATGGGAGCATCTTTTTCTCCTCTCCCTCGATTGAGGTCGAGATCCCGGCGAACACCACGTCGGCGGTCGCTCTGCCGGGCCGCCCCGGTTCGTTCGCGCCGTGGCCCGGGATGGACCTCGGGGTGGAGTTTCGAGCCGGAGTCGGCTCTCAACCGTTCGAGGTCGTCCGTTCGCCCAGCCCCGCGAACAGTGGACGCCACGGCGTCGAGATCAGCTTCCGTACCGATCCGGAAGGTGAGCCCGCCGGGTGTCCGCTCCTGTTCAGGCCGGTGGACTTCGGTAGGGAGATCACCATGAGCGGCAGAGCGGACGCAGCCGCAGCGGGTCATCTCATGACCATCCGCGCCGCCAGGAGCGCACCCCAACCCGGGGGGAATGGCTTTGGAAATCGGGTCCCCGAGGAAGGCGGGCCGTTCGACCTGGCGACGGTCAGGATCGCGGAGGACGGGACCTTCGCCTACCGCTGGCGGCCAACCGCACCCGGTGACTACACGCTAGCCGCCCTCTACCGATCCCAGTCGACGAAGCTGGATGGCGACTTCTCGATGCCAACGAACCTGCGGATCGTCGACCCACGGACGATGCCGGCGGTCGTATCCTCCGCTCGGCGTGTCCGCTGCCACCGCCGTCGCTGCACGATCTCCGTGGCCGGATCGATCAAGCCGCCAAAGGCGGCCATCGCCCGAAGCCGTGCCTCGGACGCCGCGTCGGGATGCACGGGCAAGGTCCTTATGCGCGTCGCCACCCGAGCAGGCCGTCTCCTCACCGCCCGCGTGCCCGTTCGCAGCACCTGCCGCTACCGCACCATCCGGAGCTTCAGGCTCAAGGCTCGTCGTGCGCGCCACGTCACGGTTCGCGTCTCCTATCTCGGCGATGTCCTCCTGCTGCCCCGACGCGGCCGAGCCGTACGGGTGAAGATCAACCGCTACTGAAGCGCGCGAGACGGGCCGCAGGGAGCATTGGGTCGGTATTCGACCAATAGACGCCCCACTGGGATTCCTCGGCCACTCAAGGGCGACCACCCGCTGTGAGCTGGAGCGGTCTTGCGCCTGGGGAGAGCCGGTTAGGGGCGGTCCATCGCAGCCTGGGCCTCGGCGATGACTTGACCTGGCGCCACACCTGCCCCTCGCAGCGCGCGAGGGACGGTCCCTTCACGGGCGTTGAGCACCGCCAGCAGGATGTGAGCCGGCTCGACGCGACGGTCACCCCGGGCTCGTGCCACCTTTAGGGCGCCCTCCAGGGATGACTTTGCTGACGCTCCCCATCGCAGCCGGCCCGCGAACGGAAGCGCCGGGGCGCCGCGCAGTGGGTCTACGGTGACGCCCGCTACGTCCAGGCTGCGCTCGAACTCTGACTCCAGCATCGCGAGCAGGCTCGCATGGTCGAGTCCCGAGCGGGCAAGGATCTCGCTCGCCGGCCCGTGGGTGTCACGAGTGAGTGCGAGCAACACGTGCTCGGCTTCGACGGTCGACGAACCGCGCGCGCGAGCCTCTTCGTGGGCATCTGCAGCAACCCCACGCGCTTCCTTGACGAACCGTTCAAGCATCTCGCCTCCTCAGTTCGACGCCAGCAGCCAACAGGCGCTTGGCGTGCTTCTTATGAACCGCCTGGCGCGTTACCCCCAACGCCTCAGCGACGCGCGACCAACTCCACCCGGCGCGCATGGCGCGCTCCACCTCGGCGACCTCCAAGCGATCCGCCAGCCGCCGTAGCGCTACCACCGCTGCGAGGCCGTCCGCGGGGTCACTCGGAGTCGGTAACTCGATGGAGGCCACGTAAGCAACCGTAGTTGACGACCACACACGAATGTCAACTAGAGTTGCTCAGTGGGACGATTTATGGACTACGTAGCGGGGCTACGTAGCGCCGAGTCGTCGGAGCGCGTCCGATGCGTCTGCGATTAGGGCTTGGAGTGCCTGGTGGCCTGAGGAGCGAGCCAGCCACCCGTCTCCGGAGTCCACGAGCGCTGGGACGTCGAGCGGCAGCAGGCTCGCGTCGTCGCCGAGGATCCGGGCCTCGCGGGCCACGACGGTGGCGGGGCCGACCTTCGCGACCTTGCCGCGCCCTGTGAGCACCACGCTTTCGCCGTACCCAGTCAGCTGACGTGGCGTCGGACCAAGCAACGCTGTCACCGCAGGGGGAATGGCCAGCGCGTTCACTCGGACATCTTGGCCGATGGGCATTTCGTGTGTACTGGCCGAGCCCGGGCGATCGGCCACCCGATGTCGGCGTTCGTGAGCCGCGACGCCCGTCGGGACAGGGCCCGCCCGCGGCCGCCCCCATCGATCTGCCCTAACGCCTTGCGCGAGTGCTGCCACGATTGCCACATGGCGGAATTCGTTGTGCCGGAGCGCCTGGCCGAAAGCGTCCGCGCAGACGCCTGCTCAGCGCGCCGCGAGTGGGTTGGCCGGCTGCCGGACACCGTGGCCGAGTTCGCGCAGCGGTGGTCGCTGCGTCTCGGTGCGCCCTACGAGCCCGGCGGAGGTTGCTCGTGGGTCGCGCCCGTCCAGAACGCTGACGGACAGCATCTCGTCCTCAAGGTCGCCTGGCGACATGACGAAGCCGAGTCCGAGGCCGACGGTCTGCACACGTGGAACGGCCGCGGAGCGGTGCTGCTGCTCGATGCCCAGGCTGAAGCTGATACCAGTGCGCTGCTGCTTGAGCGCTGCGAGCCCGGCACCACACTCGGCTCCAGCGTGCCCGAGCCCGAGCAGGACATCGTCATCGCCGGCTTGCTGCACCGACTCTGGAGCGTGGAACCAGCCGGAGGCTCGTTTCGGTCGCTGCAGATCATGTGCGACGCGTGGGCATCAGAGTTCGAGCAACGCCTCAGCACGGTGTCGGCGCCGCTGGACCCGGGACTGACGCGCGCCGGCATCGAGCTGTTGCGCAGCCTGCCGGCCAGCGCGCGCCAGACGACATTGCTGGCGACCGACCTGCACGCGGGCAACGTTCTCGCATCTCGACGCGAGCGGTGGCTCGTCATTGACCCCAAGCCATACCTCGGGGATCCCGCCTACGACTGCGTGCAGCACATGCTCAACTGCGACAACCGACTGGCCGAGGACCCTGCTGGTCTCGCCGTGCGCATGGCCGGCCTACTCGACCTCGAGACCGAGCGCGTAACCCAGTGGCTGCTCGCTCGATGCGTCCACGAGTCCATAGACCAGCCCGCGCTCGCCGCGGTTGCCGCGACGCTCGCCTCCACCTAGCGACGGAACCCGACGTGCGTTGGATTTCGCGCCGCAGATGGCGCTACCCGTATCTCCGGCGGGCGATCACAGGCGACAGGATCACCAAACATCGCCCTCGCGCCAGTCGCAGCTGAGCTCGCCCGACAGATCCAGCGCGATCGCCCCCGGGAGGACGTAGATGGCCCCTTCCTCTTCCTCGGTGCGCACGATGCCGGCCGGCGTGAGCGCCGAGGCCGGCCACTGCGACAACTCCCAGCCGCGCGCGGCGTAGAAGCGCGCGGCCTCGTCCGTGGCGCTCAGCGCGCCCAGCTCGTATGCGCCAGCTAGGACTCGCTCCAGCGCCGCCATCATGGCGGTGCCGTGGCCGCGCCGGCGCCGATCCTCGCGTACACCGACACCCTCGATGTAGCCCGCGCGCAGCGCCCGCCCACCGTGCAGGAGGCGCCGCTGGACCACCGACGCGTGACCGATCACCTCGCTTCCCTCCCAGACGAGGGCGTGTACCCCGCCCAGGGCATGCTCCCAGTCGTGATCGCTCATGTCGCCTTCGAAGACGCGGTCGAGGAGGGCACGCGCCGCCTCGAGGCTCGCGGCATCCAAGTCGGCCGTATGCGCGGTACCTACCTCGGGCATACGTCCATCCTCGCAACCGCAGTATCAGGCCCTCGCGCACTCTTCGGGCGACAGCCTCGAGCGCTCCCGCGCGTGCGGGATTGCGACTGCAGGGGTCATGGCCATTTCGTTTCCCCGGACGCCGGTCCGGGCAACCAGGACCTGAAACCCAACCCCCACCGGAGGAGAACATGGCCGACCTGACACCGCTCGACGAGAAGCTGGCCGAGGTGCTGGGCCTCGCGCAGGCCGCACGCGATACGACCGCCCACGTGGCCACGATGGAGGGCGCCGACGACTTCCGGGCACAGCTCGAGGGGATGGGCGAGGACGCGGCAGAGACCGAGCGCCGCACGGACGCGCACGTGGACACGCTCGAAGGGCGGAAGACCGCGATCCGCGAGAAGGCCCAGGAGACGAAGGGCGAGGCGGCGGAGATGCGCGAGGCCTATCTGGAGGGCGAGGAGGAGGCACTCGACGGGTTCGAGTTCCTCACGATGGCCGAGGCCGGGGAGCTCGGCCATTGGGAGATAGTGCAGACGATGGCACAGACGCTCGGCGAGGAGCCGGTCAGCGAGTTGGCCGATTGGGCGGTCGAGGTCCAGCGCCGGCACTTCGAGGGCGTCCGCGCCGCCGGCCTTGCGCTGGCGAAGGAGGAGGTATGCGGCTGAGCCACCCGCGCGCGACCGGACGACCGGCAGCGAGGGCAGCTGAGGGCACGGGTCCGCTCTTCGTCCGGCCCTTCGGAGTTCAGGGAGCCCGGCGCGCGAAGCGGGCGCAGTCCACGCACACCACGCTTTCCGGTTGAGCCTCCAGGCGGGCCGCCGGTATCTCCCCGTCGCACACGTCGCAGATGCCGTAGCTGCCCTCGGTGAGCTTGTCCTGGGCGCGCTCGACCCGCTCCACGGACGCGTTGAGGCTGTCCACCACGCCGACGTCGTTGAGGCGGCTCACCGCCTCTACCGTCCCGTCGCCCACGCGCTTGCCAAAGCTGATCCCCGATCCGCGCTCGGGCGCCCGCGTGATGTCGGCAAGCCGGGCCACAAGCTCTGCGTGGCGCTCGCGCAGCCTGCGCTCGACTGCCCCGGTGTCCGTCGTCGTCACGAGAGGAAGGCTAGATGGCACACCTGGCGGGCCCAGCTATAGCCCCGCTCAAGGCGAGCGATTGAGGTAGCGGCCGTGCCGAGCCACCCGCCAGGTCGCCCAAAGGAGCGCCAGGAAGATCGGCGCGATCAAGGCTGTGGCCGACCAGAATATAGCCGCACGCTCCTCACCGATTGTGACCGCGCTCCAAAGCGTCACCGCGAGCCACACGTCCGCGGCGATGAGAGCCGCGAGAAGAACGAAGGTGCCACCCCGGCGCCGGAACACGATCAGGGCGGTAGGTGCATCGAATTACCTGGAAGCGCCGGTGCCGACGCAACCCTCCCGCCAAGCCGTGCCCCGCTCCTCCTCACGCATGGCCGCGCGACATGAGAGGGCGATCACGCCGAGCAACACCAACGCCAGAGGTAAGCCGGACTCCACGGTGGTGGCCTCGTCGAGGCCAGGCTCCTGGAAGGAGCGGTAGGCCACGAGCACGGCGGTGAGGGTGGCGGTCACCCCCGCCAGGAAGCTTGGCGTCAACGGAGGCTCGAACCGCTTCCCGAAGGCGCGCAGGTAGCCGGCGGCGATCGCCATCGCCACCGTGGCCAGCAGGCCGAGCAGGATGATCCGATCGATCGCCCCCGCGGCCTGCCAGGCGTTCTTCTCGGCGCCCTCGGCGGTAAGCCGGGCGCTCTCGCGCACGTCGCTCTCCACCTCCCCCGCGGCGGCGGCGCGCGGTTGCGACAGCGCCTCTATCCGCCTTGCCTCCTGGCCGCCCACCGTGCTGTACCAGTCGAGCGCCATCGCGAACAGCAGCACGAGGGCGGCCAGAGCAGCTGTCAAGTCGGCGCCTAGCAGCCGCTGAAAGCTCACGTGGCGTTGCCCCGAGGGGGCACGGACAGAGCTTCAATCTCGGGCTGGGTGTCGACCGGCAGGCCGGTGGTATCGGTCGGCCGGCCGGGCGCGCTTCTGCGCTCGTCGCGCATCGCCACAAGCGCCGCGACAGGCACCGCGAGCGCCGCGAGCAGACCGAGCAGGGCGAACGGAGTGCGATCGACGCTCGAGACCGTGTCCAGCGCATCGGGAACGTTGGCAACCCGGATCAGCGCCACGACCGCGATCGGAGCGGTCACCAGGAAGGCCAGCGACTCGGCGGCGATTCCGATCGCCGCCGTGCGCTGCACCGCGACGACGACCAGCAGCGAGATCCCGATCACCCCGCTCGCCAGCAGCAGGACGTCAACGACCGTGAACGCCTCCCAAGCGCTGACCTCGTCGGTGGGCGCCGGCGCGGCGACGGAGGGAAGAACCCTCACGTACCACGGTCCGAACAGGGAGGCGACCAGCACCAGCCCGGCCGCCGCCGCCATCCACTCGCCCGCTCGGAGTCTGCGCAGATCCATCGGGGCAGGCTATCCGGGCGCGGGCGCGGCGGAGCCGGACGCTCGCAGTTGCATGCGTGCCGCCCGCACCGTGTTGGAGAGCAGCATCGCGATCGTCATCGGTCCGACACCGCCGGGCACCGGTGCGATCGCCCTCGCCCTCGCGGCCACCGAGTCGAAGTCGACGTCGCCCACCAGGCCGGCGTCGGTGCGGCTGGTGCCCACGTCGATCACCACAGCCCCCTCGGCCACCATCTCGCCCGTAACCGTGCCCGGACGCCCGACGGCGGCCACGAGCACGTCCGCCCCGCGGCACACGGCCGCCAGGTCGCGCGTGCGCGAATGGCACTGGGTGACGGTGGCGTCGGCGCCCAGCATCAGCTGCGCGATCGGCTTGCCCACGAGCTGTGACCGGCCGATCACCACGGCGCGCGCGCCCTCGAGCTCGACACGCGCGTGCGCCAGCAGCTCCATCACGCCCGCGGGCGTGCACGGCACCAGCCCCGGCCGGCCCTGCGCCAGCAGCCCCGCACTGAGTGGGGTGAGCCCATCCACGTCCTTTTCCGGTGCGATCAGGCCGGTCATCTCGCCGGCGTCGAGGTGCGCCGGAAGCGGGAGCTGCAATAGGATGGCGTTGACCGTCCGATCCTCGTTGAGCGCCGCGAGCAGATCGCGCAGCCCATCCGCGGGCGTGGCGGCGTCGAGCCCATGGTGGATCGAATTGATCCCGACCTCCTCGCAGGCCTCGCGCTTCATCCGCACGTACACGTGGGAGGCGGGATCGTCGCCCACCAGGACGGTGGCCAACCCCGGGTCAGACCCTGCGAGGCGCAGCTCTCTCACCTCGGCCGCCACGCGACCGCGCACGCCGGCGGCCACGGCCTTGCCGTCGATGACCTCCGCGCTCACGGTGTGGCAGAGGGGGGTGGTGACCCTCCCCCCCGGCTGTCGCTCTTCTTCAGCGGCGCGTAGTCGGCCATCAGCTTGCGCTCCATGCCATCCGAGCTGAAGCGGACCACCACCAGGCCGCCCGGCTCGAGCCCGGTGACCACACCCTCCCCGAACTTCACGTGGGTCACGTCGTCGCCCATCGCGAAGCCGGCCGAGGGCCCGGGAGCCGCCGGGACCGAGGGGACCGAGCTCGGAGCGCCGCCCCAGGAGGTCGTCCCTGCCCCATTCCACATCCCGGCTGATCGGCGCGCCCCCGGCTGCTGATCGGCGTCGGTGAGCGCTGCGGGGATCTCGCCGAGAAAGCGGCTGGGCACGTTCCATTCGCGCCCGCCGTAGAGGGCCCGCGTACGCGCGTGGGTCAGAAACAGCCCCTTGCGCGCCCGCGTGACGCCGACGTAGCACAGGCGGCGCTCCTCTTCGATGTCGCCCGCCTCGATCGAGCGCGAGTGGGGGAAGATGCCGTCCTCCATCCCGATCATGAAGACCAGCTCGTACTCGAGCCCCTTCGCGTTGTGGAGGGTCATCAGCTTCACGATGCCCTCGTCGTCGCGCAGGTCGTCGGCCTGGGTGAACAGCGCCACCTGCTGGAGGAACTCCTCCACCGACGGCTCGTCGGCGCTGGTGTCGTACTCGCGCGCAACGCCCACCAGTTCCTCGAGGTTCTCCAGGCGGCCCTGCGACTCGATCGTGCGCTCGGCCTCCAGGGCCGCGATGTAGCCCGTGTCGTCGAGCGTCTCCTGCAGGAGATCCCCCACCGAGGGTCCGGCTGCGGTGCTCGCCCGATCACCGGTCGGGCTGCGCTCCCCGCCCCCGGCCCGGTCGCGCAGCTTCTCCATCGTGTCCATGAAGCGCCCCACCGCCTTGATGGCGGCCGAGCCCAGCCCGGGAACGTCCTCGGGAACCATGGCCACGTCGAAGATCGGCTCGCCGATCGTATTGGCGTGGGAGACCATCCGCGCCTGGGACGTGTCGCCGATGCCTCGCCGGGGCGAGTTGACCACGCGCTGGAAGGACACCACGTCGTGCGGGTTGGTGAGCAGCGTGAGATAGGCGAGGGCATCGCGGATCTCGGCGCGCTCGTAGAAGCGGGTGCCCCCGATCACCTGGTAGCTCACGCCGTAGCGCACCAGCGTGTCCTCGAGCACCCGGCTCTGGGCGTTGGCCCGGTAGAAGACGGCCACGTCGTCGCGCGAGCCGCCACCCTCGACGTAGCGCTCGATCTCGCCCGCCACGAAGCGCGCCTCGGCGTGCTCGTCCTCCAGCTCGCGCACGTGCAGCGGCTCGCCCTGGCCGGAGTCGGTCCACAGGTGCTTGGCCTTCTGCGAGCGGTTGTTGGCGATCAGCGCGTTGGCCGCGTCGAGGATCGTCTGCGTCGAGCGGTAGTTCTGCTCGAGCTTGATCACCTTGGCGTCGGGAAAGTCGTGCTCGTAGTCGAGGATGTTCCTGATGTCGGCGCCCCTGAACGAGTACACCGCCTGGAAATCGTCTCCAATCACGAACAGGTTGCGGTGCTCGTCGGCGAGCAGCCGCAGCCAGCGGTACTGGGCGTGGTTGGTGTCCTGGTACTCGTCGACGAGCACATGTCGGAACGCGCGGCGGTAGCGGTCGAGCACCTCGGGAAACAGCTCGAACAGGTTGACGCAGCGAAACAGCAGGTCATCGAAGTCCATGGCGTTCATGCCGTGGATCCTCTGCTCATAGAGCTCGTAGACCTCGGCGGCGGTCTGCTCGAAGTAGGAGCTGACCTTCAGGCGGTAGGCGCCGGCGTCGAGCAGCCCGTTCTTGGCGTCGGAGATCTGGCGCTTGAGACCGCGCGGGGGAAAGCGCTTGGAGTCCACGCCCAGCTCCTCGGCGCACTGCTTGACCAGGCGCACCGAGTCGGCCTCGTCGTAGATCGTGAAGCCGCGGGTGTAGCCCAGCCGCTCGGCATCGGAGCGCATGATCCGGGCGCAGGCCGAGTGGAAGGTCATCACCCACATCGCCCGGGCGCGAGCACCCACGAGCTGCTCGACGCGCTCACGCATCTCGGCGGCCGCCTTGTTGGTGAAGGTGATCGCGAGGATCTCGCTCGGCTGCACCGCCCCCGTGCCGACGACATAGGCGATACGGCGCGTGAGCGCGCGGGTCTTGCCCGAGCCGGCGCCGGCCAGGATCAGCAGCGGCCCCTCTCCGTGGGTGACCGCCTCCCGCTGGGGATCGTTGAGACCCTCGAGAAGGGCCTCCGGAGCGAGCGCCGTGGTCACCTATCCGAGGATAGAGCCGGGGTCGGAGCGCTCAGGAGCTCAGAGGTCGCGGCGCATGAAGCCCCACCGGGCCGCGAGGCCGACGAAGACCACGTACGCCAGCGCCCACGGCCACAGCAGCGCGCTCGCCCCCTGGGCTCCGCCGAAAGGACCCAGCTGCACCGCGACGTTGGTGAACCCGGTCGCGTCCGCCGTCAGGCCGTCGAGCCCGGACTGATACAGCGCCTCGAAGGGCAGGACCCAGCTGGCCACGTTGGCGATCCCCTCCAGGCTGTCCGAGCTAAGCGCCTCGCCGATCTGACCGAGCAGGCCGGCGGCCAGCCCCGTCCCGAAGACCATGAACACGGCAATTCCGTTCGCGGTGGCGGACAGGTACACCGAGCCGAGCAGCGTGAGCGCGGCGATCACGCACACCGCGGCGGCGAGCGCCACGCCGGGCCCCAGCACCCGATCCGGCCACCACCCGCCGACCGCGCCGGTGATCAGCATCGCCAGGAAGTAGACCGCCAGCACGTAGGCCGCGCATACGGTCGCGGCCGCCGCGAAGCGGCCCACCAGGACCTGCGTGCGCCCGAGCGGCCTGACCACCAGCGGCTGCAGCAACCCGCGTTCGGCATCTCCGCGCACGGCGCTGAGGGTGAGGAACACGGCCAGCACGGCCCCGAGGAAGAGGATCGAGAACATCGCGAGCCCGAAGATGGTCGACCCGGTGAGCACCTTTTCCTCGACGAGATCTTCGCTTGTCGAGAATCCGGCGATGTCGCTGAAGGCCAGCGACGTGCCGTAGCCGTAGAGCGCGAGGAACAGGGCGGTGAGAATCAGGACCACGAGGAAGACCCGGCGCCTCAGGCTCTCCTGCGCGGCGTAGCGCACCATGACCCAAACCCCGGTCATCCGTCGCCGACCGCCTCGAGATAGGTCTCCTCCAGGGTCGAGGAGAGCACTCGGACGCCGAACACCTGCTGCCCGTCGGAGACCAGCCCGGCGACGATTCCCGGAGCGTCGTCTCGTGCGGCGCCCTCGAACAGGCGCGTGCCCGCTGCCGTCTCCACCTCCACACCGCGGGGCTGCGCCAGCTCGCCGGGCGCGCCCTCGCGGACCACCCGGCCGCCGAGCATGATGGCCACCCGATCGCACACCAACTCGATCTCGCTCAGCAGATGGGAGTTCAGCAGCACCGCCACGCCGCGCTTCTTGAGCTCCAACAGCAGGTCACGCACGATCCGGCGGCCCACGGGGTCGAGGGCGCTGGTGGGCTCGTCGAGCATCAGCAGCTTCGGAGAGCCCACCAGCGCCTGGGCGATGCCCAGCCGCTGCTGCATGCCCTTCGACATGGTTTCGACCTTGGTCTCAGCCGCATCTCCGAGGCCCACCAGGTCGAGCAGTTGGGAGCGCTCGGCCTGCCCTTCGCCCGATCCGGCCAGCTGCTGGTGCAGGGCGAGCAGCTCGTCGGCGCTCAGCCACCCCGGGAAGCGAAAGAGCTCGGCCAGGTAGCCGATCTGGCGCCGAGCCTCCGTCGAGCCGGCGGGCGCTCCGAGGACCTCGACGGTTCCGCCGCTGGCTCGCACCAGCCCGCATGCGATCTTCACCAGCGTGGACTTGCCCGCGCCGTTGGGTCCCAGGAGCCCGAACAGCTCGCCCTCCTCCACCCGCAGATCGGCCCCCGCGAGCGCCTGGGCCCGCCCGTAGCGCTTCTCCAAGCCGGTCGCGGCGAGAGCGGCGGTCACCCGCCGGAGTGTAGGAGCCCAGCGGCCCGGGCCGTGTGGAGCCCGCCCGCGTGGCAAGCTGGCACGATGGCGCTGCTCGACGAGGTCCGCCTCACTTGCGCGGAGGTTGCCGCGCGCGCTCGCTCGGTGGCGATCGACCTGGAGCGGCTCGAGGCGCTCGAGCTCGCGTCCGAGGCGCTGCCCGAGCCTCAGCTCGATCCCGAGCGCCACTACCTCGAGGGCACGCGCGAAGACGTGGCCGCCTTCCTTCTCTGCCTCGACTCGATCAACTTCGGCTCCGGCTGGTTTCCCACCCTGCACAAGCGGCCGGGCTGCTCGGGCTACTTCACGGTGGCGTCGGCGCTCACCGAGCACTGGCGCTCGCAGGGCCCGTGGTCGCCCGAAGAGCTGAGAGCGCTCGGCGGAGCGGACGTCGCGCGCGTGCTCGGACAGGAAGATCGCCACGAGCTGATGGTCCTCTACGGACGCGCGCTGAACGACCTCGGCGCGTTCCTCGGGGAGCGCTCGGCGCTTGAGGCGATCGAGGGTGCCGCGGGTTCGGCCGAGCGCCTCGCGACGCAGCTCGCGGGCGGCATGCCGTTCTTCGACGACCCGGGCTTCTTCAAGCGCGCCCAGATCGTGCCCAACGACCTGGCGCTGGCGGGCGTGGCCGAGTTCTCAGACCTCGACGGGCTCACGATCTTCGCCGACAACCTCGTGCCCCACGTGCTCAGGCTCGACGGCGTGCTGCGCTACGAGCCTTCCCTCGCCGCCCGGATCGACGCGGGCAAGCTGCTGGAGCCCGGCTCAGAGGAGCGCGAGATCCGTGCCTGTGCCCTGCACGCCTGCGAGCTGATCGCAGGGCAGCTAAAGGTGGCGCCGCGAGTGGTCGATGCATGGCTGTGGAACCGGGGCCAGGACCGCCATCACAAGAGCGTTCCTCGCCACCGCACTCGGACCGTTTGGTACTGACCTAGGGCCCGTGTGGCACGGATCCGCCGCGGTCGGATACTAGAGGCCACGGTCAGCCGCCGGCGGGGTCGCCGCCGCGGCTGCGCCGCAGCGGGCGGACCTCGGCGGCTTCGGGCCGCTTGCCGGTCAGGTCGGCCACCAGGCCCTCGAGCTCGCTCACCCGTGTGGTCAGCGCGCGCAGGGCGTCGGCCACCGGGTCGGGAAGGTGTGCCCAGTCGGCGTCGGGCCCGGCGGGACGCTCGCCGTCCACGCGGACGGGGTGGCCGGGGTTGCCCACCACCGTAGAGTTCGCCGGCACGTCGTGTATCACCACAGAGTTGGCGCCGATCTTGGCGCGGTCGCCGACCGTGATCGGGCCCAGCAGCTTGGCGCCCGAGCCGATCACCACGTCGTCGCCAACCGACGGGTGGCGCTTGCCTCGCGCGAAGCCCGTGCCGCCGAGCGTCACGCCCTGGTAGAGCGTCACGTCGCGACCTATCTGTGCCGTCTCACCGATCACGACCCCCGCTCCGTGGTCGATGAACAGCGACTGGCCGATCTCGGCGGCGGGATGAATCTCCACACCGGTGCCGACACGGGTGGCGTTGGCCAGCAGGCGAGGCGCGAGCGGCACCCCCGCCTCGTGGAGGGCATGAGCTACGCGATGTGCGAGTAGAGCCTGCACGCCGCCGTAGGTCAGCAGGATCTCCCCCCGGCCCACGCTGCGAGCGGCCGGATCGCGGTCCTGCGCGGCGGTGAGATCCTCGCGCAGCTCGCGCGCGACTCGTGTGAGGGTGCCCAGGCCCAGCATCAAGAACCGGAGTCCGCGGGCGTGAGGGTCATGATGGGGCGAAGAATGGGGTGCTCACGTAGCGCTCGCCCGAGTCGGGCACGACCACCGCGATCCGCTTGCCTCTCATGTCCGGGCGCGAGCCCACCTGAATCGCCGCCCACAGCGCCGCGCCACCGGAGATGCCGGCCAGCACACCTTCCCGGCGCGCGCAGGCGCGGGCCGTCTCGATCGCGTTCTCGTCATCCACCGCGATCACCTCGTCGACGATCTCGCGGTTGAGCACGGGCGGCACGAAGCCCGCTCCGATCCCCTGGATCTTGTGCGGGCCGGGCCGCCCGCCCGAGAGCACCGGCGAGCTCGCAGGCTCCACCGCCACCAGACGGATGTCGGGGTTGCGCTCCTTGAGACGCTCGCCGGCCCCCGTGATGGTGCCTCCCGTGCCGACACCGGCGACTAGGGCGTCCACCCGGCCGTCCATGTCACGCCAGATCTCCTCGGCCGTGGTGCGCCGGTGCACCTCGGGGTTGGCCGGATTGGCGAACTGGTCGCAGATGAACGCGTCGCCGCGATCGGCGGCGATGCGCCGGGCGGCGTCGACCGCTTCGTCCATCCCCCCCATCGACTCGGTGATCTCCACCTCGGCGCCGTAGAGGCGCAGAAGCCCCTCCCGCTCGCGGCTCATTCCCTGGGGCATGGCCAGAACCAGCTTGTAGCCGCGCGCGGCACACACGAAGGCGAGCGCGATCCCGGTGTTGCCCGAGGTGGCCTCCACGATCGTCGTGCGGCCCGGCTCGATGCGCCCCTGTGCCTCAGCGGCCTCGATCATCGCCACCCCGATCCTGTCCTTCACGCTGCCCGCCGGGTTGTAGGCCTCGAGCTTGCCCACCAGCTCGGCGCCGCAGCCGGGCGCCAGGCGACCGAAGCGGACCATCGGCGTGCGACCAACCAGATCAGAGAGGTTGTCCGACAGCGTCCGGTTGATCGAGCTGACGCTCATTGACCCAACGGTACCGCCAAGCGTATGCCCCACACCCTCGATTTGGGGTGTAATCTCGGTGACCCCCCTGCTTAGGTCTGGAGACCCTGTGATCGCTTTTGGCATCTTCCTTCTCATTCTCGCTGTTCTCTTTCCGAAGCTCGCCGTCCTGTGGGGCATCGGCATCATCGCGGTGGTGGTCGGCCTGATCCTCGCGGTTCTCGGCACGATTGGACGTGGCGTCGGGGGACGACGCCACTACTACTGACCGGCGGGCGCCTACCCGGCGATCAGTCGGCCGCCGGCGCGGGCATGCCGGGCAGAATCCATTCACTCGCGTGGATCATCCTTGATCCGCTCGATCAGGAAGGCATCGGTGAGCGCCCGGTCAGACGGCGCCCGTCGTGCCCAGTCGTAGTAGCCCGATGGAGACCGGCGCGCTGGGCCCTCCGCCGCGATCACCTCGTAGACGCTCATCGGCTCTCGCTCTCCCGCGCGAAGAAATCCGCGGCTCGCTTTGAGGATCTCCGGCTCCTGGCGGAGCCGGACGTTCTCGCTCTTCGCAGCTCACACAGCTCCTCACGCTCGTCGTTGTTTGGCTCTCGCGCTCGCCGGCGGTCGGTCTCGGCCTGATTGGCCCACGAGCGCACGACTCGATCGAAATGTGGAGGTCTGCTGCGAGCTTCGCGAGCGAGCGGCCGCTCGCTCGCGATAGCTGCACCGCCTCTGCTCAAAACTCGCGTGGATACGGCCGTCGTCCCCTGGCCGCTCAGACTCTTCGTTCGCAGACCCGGGTGGTAGTCGCCAGCATCGCGAGCGGCGCCCCGGCGTTCGGCTCACTGCTGAGTCAGGTCACTCAGCTCTGCCGTCACGGCTCACCGTCGAGGATGAAGATCTCGACCGCGACTGTTGGTTCGAAGAGGATCTGGCTGTGATAAGTGAGCACCGTTCGACCGGTGATCCGCTCCACGGCCTCAGTGGTCTGCTCTGCCATGACTTCCTCAAAGCGCACTCTGTAGCTGCGCACCAAGGTTTCCTCCCCGGCATCAAGCAGGGTCTTTTCATTCTGCGTCAGGCCTCCGTCAAGCACACAGAAGATGTAGTTGTCGTTGATGAAGGTCTTTGCCTTTTCGGGCCCGCGTCCGTAGAACTTCTTCTTCAGGCCGACCATGGCGTTCGAGACCTCGGCCGTGATGTTCGACCCCGATTCGGCCTCGACCCCGCGCGTCCAGTCAGGCTCGGTCAGTTCCTCGCTGACCGCCCGGGTCGGATGTTCACGAGAGTCCGGCATTTGCGCCGACGATCCTATCTCCTGGTGTCTGGCCGATCCGAATCAACTAGTTTGGCCCATCCGGATGAGGGGAACCTACGAGAGGCCAGGAGGCGGCCTTGGCCCGCTGCCCTCTGTGCGACATGAATCAATCCGTAGGGCCGCCCGGCGCTGGAACACAGGCTCGGCGTAACTCCGGTCTCACCACCAGCCCCTACGGATAGGAGTTCCGCTATGGCAGCAAGAGACGAGACCACCCGTAATCGCGGGGGCGAGCATAACGCCCGGCGCCTGACGACCGAGACCAAGGCTTCATTCAAGACGAGCGAGTTGGCCGCGTACATCGTCGTGTTCATCGGCATCCTCATCTCCGCGAACCAGATCGAGGGCGAAGGTGGAGACGACTACTTCGCCGCCGACAAGGCCTGGCTGTACATCACCCTTCTCACGTTCGGCTACATGGTCAGTCGCGGACTGGCCAAGGCCGGCAGCCGCGAGCCCTACAACCTGGATACCGGCGAGGACCGCTAGGACATGTTCCGCTTCACCAAGCGGCCGGGCAGACGGGCGGAGTTCCGCTTCATGCCCGGCTGCCTGGTGGGGTCGATTCTGCTCTCCATCGGCCTCACCGTGGCGGTCAACGTGGTGATCCGTCTCTTCTGAGCCCCCTCTAGATGTAATACATCGGCGCCCCGGCCTCCCGGGCCTCGCGCTCGGCCACGTCGGCGATGGTGGTCCGCTCCAGGACCCCCCTCACCGCTCGCGCCGCCTCGACCCACACGGGCTCGAGCGCCGGGGCGTCCGCGCCCAGCTCTCCCTCCAGCAGCTCGACCACCTCCAGCACCGTCACGTCGGCGGGCTCCCGGGCGAACAGGTAGCCACCCTTTACGCCGCGGTGACTCTGCAGGATCCCAGCGCGCCGCAGGGTTGCGAACAGGCCCTCGAGGAACTGAACCGGGATGTCGCGCGCGCGCGCGATCTCACCAATGGGCACCGGTTGGTCGGAGCGGCGGCGCGCCAGCTCTGAGAGCGCGCGGACCGCGTACGGGGACTTCGAGGTGATCGCCAGCACGGGCGCGAGTGTAGACCCGCGGAGCACTAGGTTGTGGACATGCACCGGCTCCTCCGGGCGGCCGCGCTCTGGCTGGCCCCGCTGCTGTTCATGGCCTTTATCTTCGCCCTGTCGGCCATGCCCGGCGACGCCGTCGACCGCGGTCCGCTCTACTTTCTCGCCCGCAAGCTCGCCCATTTCATCGAGTACGCGCTGCTGCTCGGTCTCTGGTGGCGTGCGCTTCGCACCCACCTGCCCCTGCGCCGGGCTCTCGGGGTCGCGTTCGCCATCTCGGTGGCGTACGCCATCTCCGACGAGCTGCACCAGCTCACCGTCGAGGGCCGCACGGGCACGCCGCGCGACGTGGCGATCGACGCCGCCGGCGCCGCCTGCACGGCGGCGCTCATCCTTTTCCGCCGCACCGGAGCTCCGGCATGAGCAGTCTGAGCACCAACGGCGGGGCATCCCTGCGGCGGCTGCCGATCGAGTCCAACCGGCCGATGATGATCTTCGCGTGGACCCGGCTCGCCCTGACTCTGATGTCGATCGCACTCGTGGCGGCCCTCGGCTTTCCATACTCCGGGCGCCTGGCCGCGGTGCTGGCCGGGGTGGCCCTGCCCTGGAGCCTCGTGAACCTGCTGCTGGCCCAGCGCGCGCCCGCGCTGGCCATAAGGCCGCTGGTGGCCGTCGGCGACGTGATCATGCTGATCGCGGTCGGGCTGGTAGCGCCTGAGACCTACGCGGCCCTGCGCTTCATGGCGATCGCGTTCCTCGCCGTGCACGCCCACTTTCAGGGCGAGCGCCTCGGTCTGGCGGTCGCCGGTTTCGCAGCCTCAGGCCTCGTGGGGCTGACCGTGATCAGCGGAGGCGGGCAGATGCACGGCCGCCTGCTCGTCTTCAACGAGGCGATCTTCGTAGCGGCGGCTCTGTCCACCGCCGTTCTGGTCGGCGGGTTTAGAACGGCAGAGAGCGCCTCGCGCCTCCGCGCCCGCGAGCTCGCCCGGCGCACCCTGCGGCGCGACAGCGAGATCCGGCGCCAGATCTCAGAGTCACTGCATGACGGGCCCGTGCAGGAGATGATCGGCCTCGACATGGTGCTCGCGGCCGCCTACACCGAGGCCGAGCGCGAAGGGGCTCCAAGAACGGGCGAGCTGCTCGCCGAGGCCCGCGCGATCAGCGAGCGAAACGTGCGCAGCCTGCGCGACGAGATGCTCGACCTGGGGCCCTACGCCCTGAAGGAGATGACCTACGCGGCAGCGCTCGAGCGCTGCCTGCCGGTGTGGCAACGCCGCTACGGGCTGACGACAGCCCTGCAGATCGACCCTCACGAACTGCCCTCCCAAACCGAGGGAGACCTGTTTCGGATCACCCAGGAGGCGGTGATGAACGCGGTTAAGCACGGAGCCGCCGACCACGTGAGCATCTCGCTCCGCTGTGACGACGAGCGCATCGAGCTGTCGATCGTCGACGACGGCCATGGGTTCGGGGCCATCGACCCCCTCGAGAGCACCGAGCCCGGCCACATCGGCCTGGCCAGCATGCGCGAACGCGCCGAGCTGCTGCACGGCAGCCTGCACATCGAGAGCAGCGCCCGGGGCAGCTCGGTGATCGTCCGCGCCCCCTGGCCCACCCCGACCGCCTGAGCGCGCTAGGTAGAGCATGCGCCGGCTGTGGCGCCGCGCATGCTGGCCAAGGGATTCGACGGCTGTCCCCCGTCGCTGCTGGAGCGGGACGTGCCCTGAGCTCGGTTGCCGACGCCATCGACCGTGCCGCCGGCGGCGAGCCGTCGCTGACGGTGATCGAGGCGCGGCAGGTCTGGGGAAGACCGCCCTGCTGGCCGAGCGCGAGAAGGGCGTGGCTCTGCTCACCGAGGCGCCCGCGGCCACCGGAGCCAAGCCCCGGCGCGACCGGGTGACGGCCGCGACGCGCTCACCCCCAGCGAGCTGCGGCGGGCCCGGCTCGCGGCCACGGGCCACACCAACCGCATGATCGCCCAAGAGCTGTACCTTCCGAGAAGACCATCGAGACCCACCTGGGCAGCGCCTACCGCAAGCTCGGGATCAGCCGGCGCCCGGAGCTGGAGAGGGCCCTGGAGGGCTAGGACTCAGCGTCGCTTCGCGGTGCGGCGCTTGCCGCGCGTCCGCTTGGCGGCGCGGCGCTTCTCGTTGTCAGTGGCCGTCTGAAGCATCGTGAAGGGGCGCGCGAGACGCTTGAAGCGGCCGCCGCCTGGGCGGCCATAGTCGCCGAAGAACCCGCGGGCGCTCACCCGAACGGCGCCCCCCTGCTCGAGAGGCACGCCGCGGACACGCAGGGTGCGGCGCTTGGGGCCCAGCTCGGCATGACGCTGGGTGCCGTTGGCGTACTCCACGACCACGCCGTAGGCCACCGCGCCGCGGGCCTTCTTCCAGCTGATGGAGAGTGTCCGGCCACGCCGCTTCACCCTCACCGCGCGCGGGCGTCCGGTGCGGGGAGTGCCCGCCACTCGAAACCGCGCCAGGGTCTGGTTGGGGATGGGCGTACCGTCAAGGTTCGCCGTGGTCACGATCTGCCTTGTGCCTCCGGCACCCTGAGCGGGTGTGAACCGGATCTTGCCCTTGCCCCCGGTGCTGCTGCCGATCCGGTGAAACACGTTGCGGCCCCTCTCGAAGAACGTGACCTTCTGCCCGCCCTTTTTGCGGGCGTCGTAGACGAGCGTGCGCTTCGCGCCCTTCCCCGTGACCTTCGCGGAGAAGTCGGTGTCGTACCCGGGCCTGCTGGCGGACACGTCGGCGATCGCCGCGGACCCGGGCAGCAGGTCCACGCGGTAGGTGCCGGGACGGCCCTTGACGCCGATGTAGGTGGTCTCGCTCTCGTTCTGGCGGATCCCGAGCATGCTCTTGTCCGGGGCCACCTGGAACTCGTCGCCGGTCACGTCCACGCGCTGGCCGGTGGGGCCGGTCACGCGAACCAGCGGCGCCCCGCCACGGCCGACCAACTTCACGTTCTTGAGCTTTTCCCCCTTGACCACCCTGAAGGAGGCGCCGCCGCCCACCTGGCTCACGCTCGCGGCGGCGAAGTTGACCCAGTACCGGCTCGGCTTGCAGCCGTCGAAGGGCCACACGGTCACGCGCCCGCGCCAGTAGAAGCCCGCCCCAGGATGGAGTGTGTCGAGGATGCTCAGGCAGGCCACAGCCCCGCGGTTCGTGACCCACGCATCGCCGCCCAGGCAGCCGCCCCCCTTGATACCGCCCAGACAGGCCTTGACCCCGCCATAGAACGAGTACAGCCGGCGGTTGACCGAGGCCTGGCCGGCGATGGCTCCGTAGATGGCCATGCCTGGGACCACGAACCGCGCGCTGCCGTTGACCGCGATGTAGTCGGGGTAGGAGTACATCATCGCGCCGCTGGCCAGTGGGACATCGCCGACGCCCGGCACCGAGAGGGCCACGTTGCCGCCCACCGCCAGCGTGGGAGAGGTCAGGAAGCGGTCACCCAGCGGGCGCAGCTCGGGGCCGTCGTTGGCCGTGAGCTTGTAGGGCTCACGCGGGGTGGCGAACGCAAGCAGGAGCGCGCCGCGGACCTTTGCCACGTCCACGGCGCTGAACTGGCCGCCGCCGCGGATCAGCACCGGTTTCAGCTGGACGGCGAAGTTCACCTCGTCGAGGAGGATGCCGGGGAAGAGCTGCGGCTTGGGAATCGGCCCGCCGAAGATGAGCGCGCCGCCGAAGTGCTTGAAGCCTCCGCGGCAAAACCCGATCCCGTTTTGGGATGGCGGCGGCGTGAGCTTGAAGCCGGCCTGACCCTTCTTGCCCAGCAGGAACACGTTGCCGCGGGCCTTCCATTCCTTGCGGTCACAGCTGGTGCCCGGGTTGCGGTCGCCGTCGATCCCGCCGGATAGGCGGTACTCGAAGCTCAGGTCGGTGATTTTTATGGTCTTGAAGTCCGCCTGGGGAACCTTGATCTTGATGTGATCGATCACCGGCCCGCCGGAGTTGGATGCCGCCAGAGACGTCTCAGCGCTGGGCGGCTTGCCGCCGAACAGCGTGAAGATGGGCGGCAGGGTCAGGCGCAGCGTGCCCACCGAGGAACGCTTGCCGTTGGCCTTCTTCAACACCAGGTCCACCTGGCCGTTGAGGCGGAACCCGTCGATGGCCGGCAGATCCTTCTTGCCGTCGAAGCTGAGCAGCTTGGCCTGCCCATCCGGGATGCTGACCTTGGTCCCCGGCTTGGGCTTGCCCGTCCTGATCACGTTCACGTTGCTCTTGAGGTTGAGGTCGATCGGGCCGGGCACGAGCTTGACGCGCATGCCGCCCCAGACCATCACCGCCCGCGAGGAGATCACCCGCTCCAAAGAGGGGTAGACCACCACCGAGGCCCCGTTCTTGGGCGTGATCGTGACCCCGTTGACCTTCACGGACCTCTTGGTCACGTACGCGTCGAAGAGCCGCTCCTTGAACGTCGCCTTGGCCTTGTCGCAGTCCGCCTGGGGTCTCTTACCGGCTTTCGCCTGGTTGCAGATGATGACAACGGTGGGCGAGAATCGCTCGCTCTCGTAGTGGCTGCGCACCACCGAGCGCTCCGCTGAGGGGATGTCGCGGACGTCGCTCTCGCGCGTGAAGCAGCTTTGCGCATCCACCAGCCCGAAGATCACGTTCTGGTTCCCACACGTCTTCGGCGGCGGCACCTTTTGGAGGAACGCCTGGGGGCTCGCGGCGCAGACGGCCGACTCGGCAGCGCCGAGCGAACCGGCGCCCGACGCGTCCGGGGCGATCGACTTCGAGTACTTGGTGGAGCCCCCCGGGCCCTCGGCGATCAGGCTCACCTGGAGCCTGCTGGACGCGTTCGAGTGCAGGATCAGGTACGGCTGTGACGACGGGCATTCCAGGTCGGGCTTCCCATCCCCGTTCAGGTCCCAGCGCAGGACGGTTGCGTTGGTGGTGCGGCTGGCGTCCAAGATGTTCAGGCCGGGTTTGGGCCGAGTGCCCCCGGTGGTGCCCGAGACGCTGGAGAACAGGGCAAAGGGTTTCGGCGGTGGGGGTGGCTTTGGCGGCGCGGGCGGGGCAGGCGGCTTCGGCGGCGCGGACTGGTCGGGCACCAGGACGGGCGGGCTCGTGGCCGCCGGGGCCGCCAGCCGTGCGATCTCTGTGGCGCTCAGGGCGCGCGAGTACTCCCGCACCTCATCGATGCCGCCCGGGAAGTCCGCGTCCGGGCAACCGGAGCCGACGTACCCGCCGATGCCGAAGCTGCCGCCGTTGTACCCGATCGCCGCTGTCCCCGTCGGTGTGCCCGTTCCGACCTGGGTGCCGTCGACGTAGAGCCTCACCGAAGAGCCGTCGAACACCCCTGCGAGCATGTGCCACCGGTTGTCCGCGAAGCCCGGGTAGACCGGCGAGGACACCCCCGACCCGTCGGGCCTCCGGATGGAGAAGCTGGCCCCGCTCATGGTGTCGCCGCCCTCGGATCTCAGGGCGTAGGCCATCTCCTGACACGTCACCCCGTTCACGCTCCGGCCGGCGATCACCCGTGCGTTGGGGTTGAACGAGTCCGCCCGTGCCCAGGCGATCAGCGTCACGCGGGGGTGATCGGCTCCCGGCCCGGTGACCAGCGGCGACGTGTTCGACTCCGAGTAGTAGTTGCCAAAGCGTCCCGGCGACGCCAGATCGAGGCCGCCGTTGAAGGTCTCGAAGTCCCGGCCACCGCCGGAGCTGTCCGGGGTGGCCACCCGCGAGTACGGGTCAGACGGATCTGTTCGATACGTGTCGTCGAGATGCCACTGGCCCACGAGCGGATCCGGGTCCGCCGCGCGCGCCGGCATCGCCATCGAGCACGCGCCGACGACTACCGCAGCGGCGACACCAAGGCTGGCTCGAACTCCCATGAGGCCACACTGGCATGGATTTCAGCCGACCGCCTCAGGGTCGGACCCTGAACTTTTGGCGCGTCGCTGGGCCACCGGCGGCTGACGATGGATAGCGGACGACGTGTACGCTGGCCCCCGACACCGTGCTTGAGGCGACCCTTCTGGAGCGAGATGCGGAGCTGCGCGAGATCAGGGGCGCGCTCGACCGCGCCCGCGACGGCGCCGGAGCGACCGTGCTGCTCGAAGCCCCGGCCGGCGCGGGCAAGAGCGCGTTGCTGGCGACCGCGGTCGCGCATGCCAAAGACGCGGACGTGACCATCCTGAGCGCCCGGGCCGCCGACCTGGAGCGCGAGTACGGCTTCGGGATCGTGCGTCAGCTGTTCGAAGGGCCGCTGACCGAGCGGCCCGACGTGCGCGACCGCCTCCTGGCCGGCGCCGCACGGGCCGCCGAGCGCGCGATCCTGCCCGACGGGGGGCCCGCGGCCACGGACGGCTTCGCCACCCTGCACGGGATCTACTGGCTGGCGGCCAACATGGCCCAGGAGGGGCCGCTGGTGATCGCGGTCGACGACGTCCACTGGGCCGATCAGTCGTCGCTGCAAGCACTCGCCTACCTGGCCAGCCGTATCGCCGATGTGCCGATAGCGCTCTTGGTGGCCATGCGCCCGCACGAGCCGGGCAGCCCGGACCACTTGCTCGACGCGCTGCGCGCCGGGCCGGAAGCGGTCCGCCTCACGCCCCAGGCACTCACGCCGGATGGGGTGACCAGGCTGGTGCGAGCGCGACTGGAGGATGTGGATCGCGAGGTGTGCGCCGCGTTCCACGAAGCCACGGGCGGCAACCCGTTTCTGCTGCTGGAGCTGATGCTGGCCGTCGGCGCGGATAACGGCGCGGCGGCCGTGGACCCCGTCGCCGTGCGCGAGACCGCGATCATCCCGATCGGCGATCGCGTCGTGCGCCGGATCAGGCAGCTGGGCGAGCGGGCCCCCGCGCTGGCGTCCGCGATGGCCGTGCTCGGAGCGGGCGGCTCGCTGGCCATCGCCGGCGAGCTGGCCGGCGTCGAGCCCGGGGAGGCGGGCCGGATGGCGCACGACCTGCGGCGGATCGACGTGCTGGCCGCGGAGGACCCGTTCGACTTCGTGCATCCGCTGGTTGGGCGCTCGATCTACGACACGATCGACGCTCACGAGCGCAACCGGCTCCACCGCGGCGCCGCCGACCTGCTCCGGCGCTCCGCGAGCGGCGCGATCGAGGCCGTGGCCGCCCAGCTCGCGACGGTCCCGCCGGCGGGATCGAGCGAGACGGCGTCGGTGCTGATCGAAGCGGGGGCCGCGGCACGAGCGCGCGGAGCGCCCGACGAGGCCGTGCGCTGGCTCGAGCGCGCGTTGGTGGAGGACGCGTCCGAGCCACCGCGGGTGACTCTTCTGGAGGCGCTCGGCCGCACCCGCGCCGACCTCCGCGACCCTGCCGCGATCCCGCCGCTGACGGAGGCGCTCGAGCTGGCAGACGACGCCGACACGCGCGTGCGGATCGCCACGGCGCTACCGGTCCTGTACGCCACTGCGGGTCTGTGGGAGGAAGGCCTCACGGTGGTTCAGTTGGTCGAGCACGAAGTCGCTCGAGCGAGCCCTGAGCGCGTGGCGGAGTTCGAGGCGGTGCGCACGGCCCAGATGCTGTTCGACCCCGAGCGCACGGACCTGATCGAGCGCGACCGGCCGCGGCTTGAGCGCGTCGCCGCGGGCGCTGGGTGGGGAGCACGGGCGCTCACCGGGCTGCTGGCCGTCCAGGCGCTGCACCGCCACGGGGACGGCGAGCGGGCGCGGAGCCTGGCCGAGCAGGCGCTGGCCGATGGTCACCTGGTCGGTGAGCGCGGCGCCGGGTCGTGGGCGGCGGTCCACCCGCTCTCGACACTGGTTGAGCTGGACGCCGTCCACCGCGCCGAGGAGGTCTGCGACGTACTGGTGTCCGCCGCCGTCGAGCAGGGCTCGGTGATCAACCAGCTGACCGGCCTCGCCTTCCGCGGATGGATCGACGTCCGCGGCGGCGACCTGGCCGCAGGCGAGGCCAAGCTCCGCTCGGCGATCGACGCGGCGAACACGACCGGGCAGATGATGATGATCACGACCGCCGTGTACCTCATGCTCGACGTGCTGCTCGAGCGACCGGGCCACGACGACCTGATCGGCCAGCTGGAAGGGCTCGAGCTGCCGGAGGCGTTCGCACGCACCTGGAGCGGTACGTGCTTCATGCTCGTGCGTGGACAGATGCGGCTGATCGCGGGCCGGCGCGAGGACGCGGTGGCCGACCTGCGCGCCGCACACGCCATCCAGGCGGGCCTGCAATGGGGCCCGGTCGCCAGCCCGGTGCGGGCGGCGCTCGCGCTGGCGCTGCCGTCGAGCCAGCGCGAGCAGGCCCTCGCGCTGGCCGCCGAGGAGGTCGAACTGGCCCGGGCGGAAGGCCTTGCCCGCAGCATCGGCTGGGCGCTGCGCGCCCGCGGCACCCTTGAAGGGGGCAAGCGAGGCCTGGGCCTCCTGCGCGAGTCGGTGGCGATGCTCGGCGACGATCATCTGCGGCTGGAACGGGCGCGCTCGCTGGTCGCGCTGGGCGCGGCGCTGCGGCGCGCCCAGCAGCGCCGCGACGCCCGGGACGAGCTGGCCGCAGGCCTCGCGCTGGCGCACGCGTGCGGCGCCCACCGGCTGGCCGAGCGGGCACGGACCGAGCTCCACGCCGCCGGCGCGCGCCCGCGCCGGGACGCGACCTCGGGTGTGGCAGCGCTGACGCCGAGCGAGCGGCGCGTCGCCGACCTGGCCGCCCGCGGCGCCGGCAACGCCGAGATCGCGCAGGAGCTGTTCGTGACCCTCAAGACCGTCGAAACCCACCTGACGCGCACCTACTCCAAGCTCGACCTGTCGGGCGCGGGCGCGCGCAGGAAGCTGGCCGCGGCGCTGGCCCACGCCTGAGTGGCCGCCGCAAGGATCAGCGCAGCGTCCGCGGAACGCAGAGCTTCGGTCGTCCGCTGCGGTGCTTGCGGCGGACGCAGCGCCTCGGGCGCTGGGCTCGTGGTCTCAATGTGAGGGTCTCGGTCCGGGTGATCCTGGCGCCCCCAGACCGCGGGGCGAAGCTCAGCCGTGCCGTGACGCGGAGGCGGCCATTGCGCTTGAGCGCCCGCCTTGCGGTGGTGCTGAGCGTCAGGGCAGGAGCGATCGGGCCCGCGCCGGACACGGTCAACGCGATCGGGCGGAACGCCAGGGCGAAGGTCCGCCTCATCTCCCACCGCTCGTTTGGCTTCCACTCCGCCGCCCCCCTGATCGCTCTCATCTACCTCTACTGCGGCGGCATCAGCATCGAACTACCCACGGAAAGGTGAGAAGAGTCACCTAGAGCCACCCGCGATCGGTGGCAATCAACACGGCCTGGGCGCGATCGCTGGCGCCCAGCTTGGCGTAGGTGTTGTGCAGGTGGGTGCGGACCGTGCTGGTGGACAGCTCGAGGTCGTGGGCGATCTGCTTGTAGACCTTGCCGAGGGCGAGCCGCTTGAGCACGTCGAGCTCGCGGGTGGACAGCGGGCAGGGATCCACGTGGCGCTTGCCGTTGCCGGCGTAGGGAAGGTCGTACATCAGCTCTCGTAGGCCGGCCGGGGTCATGGCCAGCGCGCGGGCCGCATCCAGCAGGGCGTTGCGGTCCACCGCCTGACCGTGCCCGTAGTGGGCCAGCATGTCGGCCAGGCGCACCATGGCGGCCTGTCCCTCGGCGTAGTCGGAGTGGTGGCGCTCGATCGCGGTGGCCAGAGCGTTGGGAAGCCCCCACCGGCGGGCGAGGACACCCCCGACCAGGGCGTGGTCCACTCCCAGCTCGCGTCGCTCGCGGTGGATGCGCTCCTCGGGCGTGCGGGCCTCGCCATGGATCCGGTCCGGGTAGGCGGGGTAGGCGTGCAGGAGCACGAGCTTGCCAATGTCGTGGAGCAGCGCGGACGTGAGCAGCTCGTCGCGCTCTGGGTAGTCGAGCTCACTGGCCAGCCGGTCAGCGGCGGCCTGCGTGGCCACGGCGTGGAGGCGAAAGCGCTCCGGGGTCGCGTCCCACCCCGGTGTGCGCTCGAAGAAGTCGAAGACCCGCGCGCGGCTGGCGAGCTGCTCGACCCCCTCGGGGGTGATCAGCACCACGGCCTCCGGTATGCCGCCGATCTTGCCCTTGTGCTTGGAGGCCAGGCCGTTGGCCATCCGCAGCACGGTGATGACGAGCGCCACGTCGGACTCGATCGCAGAGACCACCTTGCCCCCAGAGCTGCGCTCCTCGCGAACGAGGCTCAGCACCCGGTTGCGCGACTCGGCCAGGGCCGGGAAGGCCTCGAGCGCCTCGAACGCGGCTGTAAGGCGGCGACCGTGCCCCTCGTTGGGACGGTCTCCGGTGCTGGCTGCATGGGCTGGGGTCTTGGTTATGAGTCCTTGTGGCATTCGCTGGCGTCCCTGCCGGTGGTAGGCCCGGTCGCCCCTTTTATCGGCAGCCCACTGCGAAGGTTGAGACGCCCTCTAGGGCGCCGAGTCGAGCCGCGCAAGGGCGGCGTCGACGCGCGCCAGGGCCTCTTCGCAGCCCAGCGCGGCCACCGACTCGAAGATGCCGGGTGAGATGGTGCTGCCCGCGATCGCCACGCGCAGCGGCTGGAAGACCTCCTTCGGCTTGACGCCGAGGCGCTCGACGAGGCCCCTCAGGGCGCTCTCGACCTGCTCCTGGTCGCACTGCTCGAGCGAGGCCAGCGCGACGCGGACGGCCTCCAGGCGCTCCTGGGCCCCGTCGCCCATCACCTTGGTCCAGGCGGCTTCGTCGGTCGGCTGGCGCTCCACCAGAAAGCCCGCGAGCGGCCAGAAGTCGTCGAGGGTCTGCAGCTTGTCCTGGGCCACGGCCGCCGCCTGCTCCAGGCCGGCCCGGCCGAGGCGCGTCTCGAGGCGCTTGGCCAGCTCGGCGGCCGGCAGCTCGCGCATGTACCGGCCGTTCATCCAGCGCAGCTTCTGCTCGTCGAAGATCGCGGGAGACTTCGATACACGCTCGAGTGAGAAGCCCTCGATCAGCTGCTCGGTGGTCATGAAGGTGGTGGAGGCGTCGAGCCCCCAACCCAGCAGCGCGATGTAGTTGCGCACCGCCTCGGGCAGGTAGCCCGCCTCGCGCAGCTCCTGGACCGACGCTGCGCCGTGGCGCTTGGAAAGCTTCTTGCCGTCGGTGCCGTGCAGCAGGGGCAGGTGCGCGTACAGCGGCGGCGATGCACCCAGAGCCTCCAGGATCATGGCCTGGCGGGGGGTGTTCGACAGGTGGTCGGCTCCCCGGACCACGTGGGTGATGCCCATGTCGAGGTCGTCGACGGCGACGGCCAGGTTGTAAAGCGCGCTGCCGTCCGAGCGCGCGATCACGAAATCGTCAATCGATTCGTGCGCAAAGCTCACCTTTCCCCTGATCACGTCCCCGACCACGGTCTCGCCCACGTCGCCGACGCGCAGGCGCACGGCGCCCTCGTCCTCGTAGGCGTGTCCGCCGGCCAGCAGGCGGTCGATCTGCTCGCGGTGGCGAGGGGCGCGCTCGGCCTGCGAGATCGGGCCCTCCTCGATGTCGAGCTCCAGCCAGCGAAGGGCATCGAGGATCTGCTCCACGTTCTCCGGCGTGGAGCGTTCGCGGTCGGTGTCCTCGATGCGCAGGATGAAGGCGCCGCCCGCCTTGCGGGCCAGGAGCCAGTTGTAGAGTGCGGTCCGCGCCCCGCCTATGTGCAGCGTTCCCGTCGGCGACGGAGCGAACCTCACCCTCATGCCTTCGTTGTCCGGACCGGCCATCCCTCGATGCTAATCGGCGCCCACGTGTCCACGGCGGGAGGCCTGGTCAACGCGTACGGCCGCGGAGTCGAGATCGGCGCCGAGGCGATCCAGGTCTTCAACCAGTCGCCGCGGATGTGGCGCCCCACCCGCTGGAAGGACGGCGACGTGGCCGCCTTCCTGGCGCTGATGGAGGCCGGCCCGATCCGCTCGGTGGTCATCCACGCCGTCTACCTCGTCAACTCCGCCTCGAAGGATCCCGACATCCGCGAGAAGTCGCTCGCCTCGCTGGTGCACTCCCTGCGCATGGGCGACGCGATCGGGGCCGACGGGGTGGTGCTGCACCCGGGCTCGACCGTGGGCGAGCCCCACGCGGAGGCTCTGGGCCGCGTGGGCGAGGCGCTGCGTCACGCGCTCGCGGAGTCGGAGCGGTGTCCGCTGCTGCTCGAGAACACCGCCGGCGCCGGCAACACCCTCGGGCGCTCGTTCGATGAGCTGGCCCAGCTCATCGAACTGGCCGGCGGCCAGGAGCGGCTCGGGCTGTGCCTGGACTCCTGCCACCTGCTGGCCAGCGGCTTCGACGTGCGCAGCGCCGACGGCCTGGCCGGGGTGATGGACGGATGTGACTCGCTGGTCGGCGAGGACCGGCTGCGCTGCCTGCACGTGAACGACTCCCAGACGCCCCTGGGCTCGAACCGTGACCGCCACGCCGCGCTGGGCGACGGTGAGCTGGGCGCCAGCGGCTGCGCCGGCTTCCTGTCCGAGCCGCGCTTCGAAGGGCTGCCCGCGATCTTCGAGGGGCCGGGCGCGGAGGGCAAGGCCCCGGCGAAGGCCGATATGGAACGGGCTCGCGAGCTGCGGGCGAACGGGTTGAGGTCGCGCAGGCGGCGCGGGTAACTACAGCCGGTCGCGCAGATCGAACGCCGGGTCGGGCTCGACCGGAGAGTCGAAGAAGCTCGGGTTGACGCACTCGAACGGGTCGCCGTAGCCGCCGTAGGCCTTCTCCACCGAGGTGCGGCAGCGGGGGATCGGGCGGCCGGTCATCTTCACCCCGCCGAAGCCGTGGCGGGTGCGCTGGGCGGCCTCGAAGGCTTCGACCTCGATCTCCGCGCGGAACACCCTGTTCATGCAGCCCATGAACCGCTGCCCCGTGTCCTCGTCGTCGAAGAGGTAGAGGTACGCGCACCCCGACTCGATGCACCCGGAGGGGTGAACGACACGGTCACAGAACGTGCAGCACTGGCGGCACTCGTGCTGCTCGGATGCGTTGACCGACGCGCTCTCCACGGCGTCAGTGTAGCCGCGGAGCTCGCGCCTCAGGCCGCAGCGCGACGTGCTGTTCCCGGGAGCTGCTCGAGCTCCGCGAAGCACGCCCCGCTGGCCGCCACGCGGTAGCTCTCGCCGAGCAGCAGCGACCTGCGGCCCACCACCAGCAAGAGCTCGTGGTCGCCCGGGTTGTTGCGGCAGATGTCGCGCAGCTCGTCGAGGAAGCTGTCCGGAACGCCGGGGTCCACGTCGATCGTGACCCGCCTGTGCACCGGCTTCACGGCGGCCAGGGTCTCGGCGGCCACCACCTCCTCGGGTGTGGGCTCGAAGGCCTCGACGTCCTGGGCGATGAACTTGATCTCGCCCGCCTCCTTGTGCTCCACCCGGCCTCGGACGATCACCAGGCGGTCGACCTCGAGGATGTCGGCGTTGGCGGTGCTGTCGGTCTTGAAGACGAGCATCTCGACGCTCTCCGTCAGGTCGTCGAGGGTGGCGAACATCATCGTGTCGCCCTTACGGGTGCGAATCTTCTTGCACTCGGTGATCATGCCGCCGATCGTGAGCCACTCGTTGTCCTTTTTCTCCCGGAGGTCGGTCAGCGAGCAGTCCACCCGGGCACTCAGCGCGGCGCGCACCTCCTTGAGCGGATGGCTCGAGAGGAATAGGCCCAGCGTCTCCTTCTCCCACTCGTTGAGCTGAGCGCGCTCGTCGGGGATCGCGGGCACGGGAAGGTCGGGGGCGCCGAAGGCTCCTCCGAGCGCCGCGCCTCCCGACGCCGGCTGCTCCAGGTCGAAGATGGAGGCCTGGCCGAGGGCCGCGTCCTGCTGGGTCTTCTGCCCGGCCCCCTGGGCCTGCTCGAGCACGGCCAGCATGCCCGCGCGGGTGGCCCCCGTCGAGTCGAGCGCGCCGCACTTGATCAGCGCCTCGGTGGCCTTCTTGTTCACGCAGCGGCAGTCGACGCGGCGGCAGAAGTCCCAGATCGAGGTGAACGGGGTGGCCGGGCTGCCATCCCCGCGCGCGGCGATGATCGCGTCGACGGCGGAAGAGCCCACGTTCTTGACGGCGTCGAGGCCGAAGCGCACGCTGTTGCCCCCGGCGACGAAGGTGTGCCCGCACTCGTTCACGTCCGGCGGCAGCACCTCGATCCCCATCTCCTCGCAGCAGGCGACGAAGAAGGGCACCTTGTCCTTGGTCGACATCACCGACGAGATCAGCGCGGCCATGTACTCCGCCGGGTGGTTGGCCCGCAGCCACGCGGTGCGGTAGGCGATCAGGGCGTAGCAGGTGGCGTGGGCGCGGGGAAAGGAGTAATCGGCCGCGGCCTCGTTGACCGCCCACAGCTCGTCGATCGTCTTGCGCTGCGTGCCGCTGGCCGCCGCTCCCTCGCAGAAGCGGTCCTTCAACGCGGCCATCGCCTGGCGGTTCTTCTTGCCGATCGCCTTGCGCAGGTCGTCGGCCTCGGCGCCGGAGAAGCCGGCGATCTGCTTGGCGATCTGCATCGACTGCTCCTGGTAGAGGATCACCGAGTAGGTGGACTCGGTGATCGGGCGCAGGCGGTCGTCGAGGTAGGAGACGCCCTCGGGCGTGCGCTTGTTGCGCGCGTAGGTGTCGATGTAGCGCATGGCCCCCGGCCGGTAGAGCGCCACGAGCGCGACCAGGTCCTCGAACTCCGCGGGCCTCACCTTGCGCAGGGCGTCCCGCATGCCGTCGGACTCGAACTGGAACACGCCGACCGAGTCGCCGCGGGCCATCATCTCGTAGGTCTTGACGTCGTCGAGAGGCAGCTTGGCCATGTCGAGGCGCTCGCCGGAGGAGCGCTCGAGGATGTCCAGGCAGTCCTCGATCACGTCGAGGTTGCGCAGGCCGAGGAAGTCCATCTTCAGCAGCCCGATCTCCTCGATCGGCTTCATCGGGTACTGGGTGACCGTGCGGTAGGCGCGCTCGCCGTCGACGGCGGCGCCCTTGTCCTCGGCCAGCTGCAGAGGCACGATGTCGGTCAGGGGGCGGTCGGCGATCACCACCGCGGCCGCATGGATGGAGGCGTTGCGCACGATGCCCTCGAGGCCCATCGCCGTGTCGATCACCTGTCGCGACTCGGGCTCGGAGTCATAGACGCGCTTGAGCTCGGCCTCCTCCTTCAGGTACTGCGTGAAGGACTTCGAGCGCCCCATCACCGGCTCGGGGATGAGCTTGGCCAGCCGGTCGCCGGTGCCGTAGTCCAATCCGAGCACCCGGGCGGCGTCGCGCGTGGCCGCGCGCGGGAACATGCGCCCGAAGGTGACGATCTGCGCGACCGAGTCGGAGCCGTACTTGTCCGCCACGTAGCGCATCACGCGGTCGCGGCCGCGGACCGAGAAGTCGATGTCGATGTCGGGCATCGACACCCGCTCGGGGTTGAGAAAGCGCTCGAAGAGCAGCCCGTAGGCGAGCGGGTCGACCTCGGTGATGTCGAGGCAGTAGGACACCAGCGAGCCGGCCGCCGAGCCGCGGCCGGGACCGACGGCGATGGCGTTGTCCTTGGCGAACTTGACGAAATCCCAGACGATCAGGAAGTAGGCGTCATAGCCCATCCGCCCGATCACCTCGAGCTCCATGTCCAGGCGCTCCACCGCCTCGGCCGGTGGCGGGGCGCCGTAGCGGCGCTGCATCCCCTCGGTCGCCAGGCGGCGCAGGTACTCACCCTCGGACTCGCCCTCCGGGGTCTCGTAGGTGGGGATGAGCATCTTGTTCAGCTCGATCTCCACTTCGCAGCGCTCGGCGATCTCCAGCGACGTCGGCACCGCCTCGGGCCACTGGGCGAAGGAGGCCGCCATCTCGCCGGAGTCCTTGAGATAGAACTCGTTGGTGTCGAAGCTGAGCTTGGGCTCTGAGATCGTGCTCTTGGTCTGAACGCACAGCAGCGCCGAGTGGTTGTGGTAGTCGTCGCGGCCCAGGTAGTGCACGTCGGCGGTACCCACCACCGGGCGGCCGACCTCGCGCGCGATCCTCACGATCCCCTCGTTGGCCTTGTCCTGGGGCGCCAGCCCGTTCTTCTGGACCTCGAAGTAGACGTTGTCGGCGCCGAAGACCTGCATCAACTCGTCGACGTGGGCGCGGGCCTCGGCGGGGTTGTCGGCCACCAGGCGCTGGCAGAAGCGCGAGGCCAGGCAGCCGGTGAGCGCTATCACGCCCGCCGAGTGGCGCGAGAGCAGCTGCATGTCCACGTTGGCCTTGCCGCGCTTGTAGCCCTCGAGGAAGCCGGCGCTGGTGAGCTTGACCAGGTTGCGAAAGCCCTCGTCGCTGGAGGCGAGGAGCGTCAGGTGGTTGCGCTCGTAGCGCACGGCCTCGGTGCGAATGTCGTCCACGTAGTAGGCCTCGAAGCCCATGATCGGCTTGATCCCGTGCTTCTTGCACGCCTTGTAGTGCTCGACGGCGCCGTTCATGACGCCGTGGTCGGTGAGGCCCAGAGCGGGCTGGCCGTAGGAGGCCGCGCGTTCGGCGAGCGAGTCGATCTTGCAGGCGCCGTCGAGCAGGGAGTACTCGGAATGGACGTGGAGGTGGGCGGCGGACACGGCGGATCCGAATATAGGGTCGGGGGCCGACGCCTCCGCCGCGGCGCGCAGTTGTGGCCGCTGGTTGCGGACTTCGCTGCCGCCCCGCCGGGCCGGCCCGGCCGCCGCGGCCGGCGATCTTTGCGCTCGCGCCGGCACCCGGCAGGCAACCGCTGATCCAATGGCGAGCCCGGACAGGTATAAAGGGGCACGTGATGCGCGACGGTCCCATCCCCCTCTTCGTCCACGGCGTGATCGAGTACGTGGCCGCCGCCGCGCTGATCGTCGCGCCGTTCCTGCTCAGCTTCGACAGCGGTGCCGCGACCGCGCTATCGATCGTGCTCGGCGTGGTGATCCTGGCGATAGCGGCCGCGACCGACGGCCCCACGAGCCTTGTCAACCAGATCCCGCGGTCGGCGCATGTCGCACTCGACTACGTGCTGGTGGTGGTGCTGATCGCCCTGCCCTTCCTCGCCGGCTTCTCCGGCGAGACCGCTCCCACGGTGATGTTCATCGGGCTCGGGATCGCCCACCTGCTGATCACCATCGGCACGCGTTTTCGCACGGAAGCCGCGCCGCGCGCCAGGGCCGCGCGGCCGGCCGATCGGCCCTAGCGCGTCTTAGCCGTCGTCGTCCCCGCGCGCGGCCAGCACGCCGCCCACCAGAACCAGGGCGACCACGCCCGCGGCGCCGATCTTCGTGCGGTTCTGGGCCATCTTGCGCTTGGCGACGCGCGACCCGACTTGCCAGACGACCCATCCGAGAATGCTGTAGCCACGTGAGTTCATGACCCCTCCTTACCCCGCCTGTGGCGGATTTGATGCGCCATTCTCGACTGCAGGCTCCAGAGCTCGATGAAGCCCGGACTCGCCTGCTGGGAGAAGAGCCCCCCGGACTGGCTGAAACCCGCCAACTCCTCGTCATATAGGGCGTTTGGCGAGCTGCGCGCCACGGCCATCGCGCGCCCCTTGAAGAGGCGGATCACGATCTCGCCCGTCACCTGCTCGTTCACGCTCTCCATGTAGGCGTCCAGGTTCTCGCGCAGCGGCTCGTACCAGAGCCCGGCGTAGACGAGGAAGGCCCACTGCTCGTCCAGGCTGCGCTTGAAGCGGTTCTGGTGGATGGTGCCGACGAGCTGCTCCAGCTCCCGGTGGGCGGTGAGGATGATCTCCGCTGCGGGGACCTCGTACAGGTCGCGCACCTTCAGGCCCACGATCCGGTCCTCGACGTGGTCGACGATGCCCACGCCGTGGCGGCAGCCCGCCTCGGCGGCGCGCTCGATCAACGCGACCAGACCCAGCCGCTCGCCGTCGAGGGCTACCGGCACGCCACGCTCGAAGCTCACGCGCAGATCCTGGTGTGAGTCGGGCGCGTCGCGTGGGTCGGTCACCAGCTCGAACACGTCGTCGCGCGGGGGCTCGGCGAGATCCTCGATCGGGCCCCCCTCCGACGAGCGGCCCCAGATGTTGTCGTCGATGGAGTACGGCGGCGCCTCGGTTCCCCCCTTGACCGGGATGCCGTGACGGCGGGCGTACTCGATCTCCTCTTCGCGGCCCATCTGCCACCCACGGACGGGCGCGATGATCTTCATCGAGGGGTCGAGTGCGACCACGGTCGACTCGATCCTCACCTGGTCGTTGCCCTTGCCGGTGCAGCCGTGGGCGATCGTGTCGCAGCCCGCCTCGCGCGCCTTCTCGACCGCCAGCTTGGCGATCAGCGGGCGCCCGAGCGCGGTGAACAGCGGATAGCCCCCGCCGTACATCCCGTTGGCCTTGATCGCCGGCTTGACGTACTCGTGCGCGAACTCCTCGCGTGCGTCGACCACGTAGCACTCGAGCGCGCCCAGGTCGAGCGCCTTGGCGCGCACCATGTCGAAGTCCTCGCCGGGCTGGCCCAGGTTGACGGTGAGCGCGACCACCTCGGCCTCGTACTCGTCCTGGATCCACTTGAGCATCACGCTCGTGTCGAGCCCGCCCGAGTAGAGCAGCAGCACGCGCCCCACCTCGTCGGGCTCGGCCTCATACGAAGCGGTGCGGGCGATGGTGTGGCGGCCGGGCTCGGGCATGGCGGCGCAAGCTACCAAGGGGCGGGCGCTTGGCCTGCGGCCCGCCCCCCCGGGGAGTACTCGACTCCGCGTCTCAGTCGCCTGAGCCGCTCGCCCTTGGGGTTTCAGAGCTCTTGTCCGATCGGAGCGCGGCTGACCCGGCGCCTCATCCAGAAGCTCGAGCATCGCCGTCGCCGCCGGGGCCACGATCTCCCGCCGCCACACCGCCTCCTGAGCTTAGGAGGCTGCGCCCGGCGCGTCCGGCCCGGCGGCGCGGATGCGGCCAAGCGCAGCCTCGATCTCCTTCTCCGAGACCGTGAGCGGAGGCAGCAGCCTGACGGCGTCGGGGCCCGTGGCGTGCACCAGCAGGCGGTGCTCCAGCAGCAGCCTGCGCGCGAGCTCGGGAGCGTCGGTGGCCCGGAAGGCCAGCATCAGCCCGCGACCGCGCACGTCGAGGCCCAGGGCCCGCAACCCGGTGGCCAGCTGCTCGCCACGCTCGGCCACCGAGTCGAGAAAGCCGTCCTGTGAGATGACGTCGAGCACCGCCCCGGCGCCGGCGGCCACCACCGGCCCGCCGGCAAACGTCGAGCCGTGGTCGCCGGGCTGCAGCGTGTCGGCGTACTCGGGGGCCGCGATGCAGGCGCCGATCGGCAGCCCGCCGCCCAGTCCCTTCGCCACCGTCATCACGTCTGGCGCCACGCCCGACTGCTCCCACGCCCACATGTCGCCGGTACGTCCCATCCCGCACTGGATCTCGTCGAAGATCAGCAGCGCACCGTGCTCGTCGCACGCATCGCGCGCCGCCGCCAGCATCTGAGCGCTGACCGGGTGGATGCCGCTCTCGCCCTGGATCGGCTCGATCAGCACCGCGGCGGTGCGATCGGTGACGGCCTGCACCAGGCCCAACGGCGGCCCGTCGCGCGGGACGGCGCGAAAGCCCGGCACCAGCGGCGCGAAGGGCGCCTGCTTGGACTCCTGGGGGGTGGCCGACAGCGCCCCCATCGTACGGCCGTGAAAGCCGCCCTCCAGGACAACGAAGTCACCGCCGGGCTTGTGACGGCGCGCGAGCTTGAGGGCGCACTCCACCGCCTCGGCGCCGGAGTTCGTGAAGAACACCTTGCCGCCGATAGAGAGATCGGCGAGGCGGGCCGCCAGCCGCATCGCCGGCTCGGTGTAATAGAGGTTGCCCACGTGTATCAGGCGCGCGGCCTGATCTGCAACCGCCCCTACCAGCGCCGGATGACAGTGCCCGATCTGCGCCACCGAGATCCCGGCCAGGAAATCGAGGTACTCGTTGTCCTCGGCGTCCCACAGGCGGCAGCCCTCGCCGCGTACGAACTCGACGGGATTGCGCGCGTAGGTGCCCATCATCGAGCGGTTCTCCAGCGACTGCAGCTCCTCGATGGTCATGGCCACAGCTTGGTTCCGCTGCCCTCGTTGGTGAACAGCTCGATCAGCAGCGAGTGGGGCCGGCGCCCGTCGACGATGTAGGCGTTGCGCACCCCGCCGCTGAGCGCCTGCACGCAGGCCTCCAGCTTGGGCCGCATTCCGCCGCCCACCTCGGGGAGGGCCCGTTGCACCTCCTCGGCGGTCCCCTGGCGGATCAACGAGGAAGCGTCCCCCGGGTCCGCCAGCCAGCCCTCGACGTCGGTGAGGAAGATCATCTTGTAGGCCCGCAGGGCGGCGGCGACCGCTGCGGCGGCGGTGTCCGCGTTCACGTTGTAGGAGTTGCCCTCGCCGTCGGCGCCCACCGACGCGACCACAGGGATGTAGTCCTGGGCGATGTGGTTGAGCACGTCCACGTCGACGCGCTCGATCTCGCCCACGAAGCCGATGTCGCGAGCCCCGGCTCCGAGCTGCTTCTTGACGGTGAACAGCATTCCGTCGTCGCCACACAGGCCCACCGCCGGCTGGCCGTGGCGGCCCAGGCGCAGCACGATGTCCTTGTTCTGCTTTCCGACCAGCACCATCTTCGCCACCTCGACGGTGGCCTGGTCGGACACGCGCAGTCCGTCGACGAACTCCACCTTCATGCCCAGGCGCTCCATATAGCGGGTGATGTCGGGCCCGCCGCCGTGAACCACCACCGGGTTCATGCCCACGTACTTGAGCAGCACCACGTCGCGGGCGAACTCCTCGCGCAGCGAGTCGTCGGTCATCGCCGCGCCGCCGTACTTGATCACCACGGTCTTGCCGTGGAAGTCACGGATGTAAGGCAGCGCCTCGAGGAGGGTGCCGACGTCTCTCATGACGTGTACTTCGAGTTGAACGACACGTAGGCCTCCGACAGGTCGCTGAAGAACACCTCGGCCTCGCCGCCCTCGCCGGGAAGCGTGAGGGCGAAGTCCACCTCCTCGCCGCGCACCGCCGCCTCCAGCGCGCGCTGCTCTGACTCGTCGAGCTCGACGGCTTCCCCGGCCGACACCACCTGACGCCCCTCGATCTCGAGGTCGACCACGAAATGGCTGCCGACGGGCATCGCGGCGCCGGCAGCCTGCAGGATGCGGCCGAAGTTGGGATCGCCCCCGTGGAGCGCGGTCTTCACCAGCGGTGAGTCGGCCACGGCACGCGCCACCGGCTCGACCGCGTCCATGCCCCCGCGCACGACGATCCTGCCCACGCGCTCGCAGCCCTCGCCGTCGGCCACCATGTCCACCGCCAGCTGGCGCAGCAGCGCGTCCATCGCCTCACCCAGGCGCAGCTCGTCGTCGGTCTGGGCTTCGACGCTCACTCCGGAGCGCCCGCTCGCGAGCACGAAGACGGTGTCGCTCGTGGACAGCTGGCCGTCCACCGAGATGCGGTCGAAGGAGCGCTTGACACACACGCCGGTGAGCAGGTCGAGGGTCTCGGCGTCCACGCGGGCGTCGGTCTGCACGAAGCAGAACATCGTGGCGAAGCGCGGTGAGAGCATGCCGGCGCCCTTGGCCTGGGCGGACAGCCGCACGCGGCCCGAGGCAAGCTCGACGTCGAGGCAGGCCCGCTTGGGGGCGCTGTCGCTGGTGAGGATGGCCTGCGAGAAGTCCCCGGCGCTCTCGCCCAGCCCGCCGGCGGCATCGTCGATGCCGGCCAGCACGGCGTCGCGGGGAAGCTCGTGCCCGATGATGCCGGTCGAGGCCACTCCCACCTGGGCGGGCGCGAGACCCAGCCGCTCGGCCGCGCGCGCCTGCATGGCGGTGGCCGTGTCGAGGCCCCGCTGACCGTCGCCCACGTTCGAACAGCCGGAGTTGGCCACCACGGCCCGCAGCGACTGGAGGTCGGCCTGCCGGGAGACCAGCACCGGCGCGCCCACGCGGGCGTTGGTGGTGAAGCGGGCAGCCGATGTGGTGGCTGGCTGCTCGCAGACCAGCAGCCCGAGGTCGAGCCCCTTGGGCTTGATGCCCGCGGCCACCCCCGCCGCGCGGAAGCCCAGCGGCAGCGCGGCTGGATCGGCCTCGGACACGTGCCCGGGCGTGTCGACCCAGCGCGAGCGGAAGAAGCCCCGGCTCATGCCAGCCCCTCGGTCTCGGGCAGTCCCAGCATCAGGTTGAGGTCCTGAACGGCCTGACCGGCGGCGCCCTTCCAGAGGTTGTCGATCGCCGCGAAGGCCAGGACGCGGTCACCCGAGCTCGTCACGTAGACGCGAGCCCGGTTGGTCTCGCGCACGTCGGCCGTGTGCGGAGGGGAGTCGATCACGTCCACGAACGGCTCGCGCTCGTAGGCCGCCTCGAAGAGGTCGCGGACCTCACCCTTCGAGAGGACGGGCTCGGTGGTCACGTAGCAGCTGGCCAGCAGCCCCTGGTCCATCGGAATCAGGTGAGGCACGAAGGTGATGTGGATCCCGTCGGGCAGCTCCTGCTCGAGCTCTGCGCTGTGGCGGTGGCCCTCGGTCTTGTAGGGGTTCACGTTCTCGGCCGCCGAGACGTAGTGGGTCTCGGCCGTCGCCTCCCTGCCAGCTCCGGAGACGCCGGTCTTGATGTCCACCACCACGTCTCGGGCCACCTGGGCGAGGGGCAGCAGGGCCAGTAGCGCGGCGGTGGAGTTGCAGCCCGGACCGGCCACCAGGTCCGCGCCTCGGATCTCGTCGCGGTGAGCCTCGGGCAGGCCGTACACCGCCTCGTCGAGCAGCTCGGGTGCCTCGTGGGGCTGATACCAGCGCTCGTAGCGCTCCTGGCCGAGCCGGAAGTCGGCGGACAGGTCCACCACCTTCAGGCCCCGCTCGCGCAGCGCCCGCACCGCCGGGGCCGCCGCCCGGTGCGGGTAAGCCACGAGCGCCGCCTGAGCGCGCTCGGCGATCCGATCGGGGTCGAGCTCCTCCATCGTCAGCGGCACGCCGAAGCGCGGGTAGAGCGCGTCGTGGCGCTTGCCGGCATCCGAGCGCGCAGTCACGGCCGTCAGCTCGAGGGAGGGGTGCGCGTGCGCCAGCCGCGCGCACAGCGCGCCGCCGAACCCCGCCGCCCCGATCACCGCCACCGGTACGCGCTCAGCCACGCAGCCGCCCTCCGATCTCCCCCAGAGCCGCCTCGATCGCCTCGCGCCGGGCCGCCACATCCTCGTCGGTCAGCGTGCGGTCGGGGGCGCGAAACTCGAGCCGGATGGCCAGCGACCGGTTGCCCTCGCCCACCTGCTCGCCCGCGTAGACGTCGAAGACCCGCGCGCCGACCAGCAGCTCTCCCCCCGCATCGCGCACAACGGCGATCACCTCGGCGGCGCTCACCTCCGAGCCGGCCACCACGGCGATGTCCTGCAGCACGGCGGGAAGGGTCGTGAGGTCGCGGTAGGCCGTGGGTCCCGGCGCCTGCTCGGAGAGGGCGTCGAGGTCGAGCTCGAAGGCGGCGGCGCCCTCCAGGTCCCACGCGCCGGCCACCAGGGGGTGCAGCTCGCCGATCCAGCCTACCTCGCCGCCGCCGGGCCCGAGCACCACCGCGCAGCGGCCCGGGTGCAGGAACGGCTCCGAGCCGGCCTCGGCCACCAGCTCGACACCGGCGGCGGCGCCGAGCGCCTCCACCAGGCCCTTGACCGCGTAGAAGTCGGCAGGCCGGGCCGGGCTGCGCCAGCCGGCGGGCGCCGCCAGGGGCAGCAGCGCCGCGATGTGGTGGCGCTCGGCGGCGGGCGCGAGTCCACCGGGACTGCCCTCGGGCGGGGCGTCGAAGCGGGCGCGCGGCCCCGCGTCCGAAGCGCGGGGCGCGTACACGTGCGCGGACTCGAACAGCCCGACCTCCCCTGCCCCGCGCGCGGCGTTGTGGGCTCCCGCATCGAGCAGCCCGGGCAGCAGCAGCGGGCGCATCACGCTCTGGTCCTCGCTGAGCGGATTGGCCAGTGCCAGGGAGGGCGCGCCTCCGAGCCGCAGCCGCTCGAGGGCCGCGGGCGATGTGAAGCTCCACCCCACCACCTCGTGCAGCCCGCGGTCGCGCAGCGCGTCCTCGAGGCGCCGCCGCAGCCGCTGTGCAGGGGTGAGCCTGCCCACCGCGCGCTTGCGCGCGGGCAAGGTGATCGGCAGCTTCTCGAGGCCGTAGATGCGTGCGACCTCCTCGATCAGGTCGGCTTCCCGGCGCACATCGGCGTCGCGCCAGTACGGCACGCTGACGTGGAGGGCATCAATGGGCTGCACCGCCCCCCTCTGCGACCCCCCGAGGGCATCAAAGGGGGGCACCGCCCCCCTTTGCAACCCCCCGGCACCGGCGCCCGACCGGACCCCGAACCCCAGCGCCTCGAGAATCCGGGTCATCTCCTCCTCGGGGATGCGCGCACCCAGCAGGCGCTCGACCCGGTCGGAGCGCAGCGCCACGATCCGTGGCTCGAGGGGCTCCGGGTAGGCGTCGACGGTCCCGGGCGCCATCCGCGCTCCGCAGAGATCCACCATCAGCTTCGCCGCCAGGCGCTGGGCGGCGGCGGCCAGGTCGGGGTGCAACTGCTTCTCGAAGCGCGCGGATGCCTCGGTTCGCAGCCCGAGCTTCTTGGAGGTACGCAGGATGTTCGGCCCCACCCACGTGGCGGCCTCCATCAGCACCCGGGAGGTCTTGGCGGAGACCTCCGAGACCTGTCCTCCCATGACGCCGGCGATCCCCGACGGCCCCTGGGCATCGCATACCAGCGCGACGTCGGGGGTGAAGCTGCGCTCGACATCGTCGAGGGTGACCATCCGCTCTCCGTCGTGAGCGCGGCGCACCACGATCCGCGATCCACGCACCTCGTCGAGGTCGAAGGCGTGCAGCGGCTGGCCCGTGCAGAGCATCACGTAGTTGGTCACGTCGACCACGTTGGAGATCGGTCGCTGCCCCGCTGCGCTCAGGCGCTGCTTGAGCCACTCGGGCGACGGGCCGACCTTCACGTCCTCGAACACGCGGACGGTGAAGCGCAGGCAGATCTCCGGATCGACGATCTCCACCTCCACGGCGCGCTCGGCGGGAGTATCCGCGGCCGGCTCGGCGTCGGTGGCCGTGGGGTCCTGCGCGAGGGCAGCGCCCGTGGCCGCGTGCACCTCCCGCGCCACGCCGTAGACCGACAGGCAGTCGGGACGGTTGGGCGTGATCTCGAGCTCGAGCACCTCGTCGGCGATCGGCAGGGCGTCGCTGAGCGCGGCGCCCGCGGGCAGCTCGTCGGGCAGGACCATGATCCCGTCGTGGTCGCCGCCGATGCCGACCTCGTCCTCGGCCAGGATCATCCCGCTCGAGCGCACCCCCCGCAGCTCGGCCTCTCCCAGCTTCGTGCCGTCGGGCATCACGGCGCCCGGCAGCGCCACCGCCACGGTCTGGCCCGCGGCCACGTTGGGAGCGCCGCACACGATCGTGCGCGCCTGGCCGGACCCGTCGTCGACCTCGCACACGCTCAGTCGATCGGCGTCCGGGTGCCGCTCGGCGCTCAGCACCTTGCCGACCACGAAGTCCTCGGGCGAGCGCACGCCCACGCGCTCGACACGTTCGACCTCGGTGCCGGTCAGATCCAGGCGCTCCGCCAGCTCCGCGGCACCGAGGCCCGGATCGCAGTAGGAGGCAAGCCATGCGAGCGGGACCCTCATCGGCCGAACTGCTCCAGGAAGCGCGCGTCGTTCTCGAAGAAGATGCGCAGGTCGGGAATGCCGTGCCGAAGCATGGCGATCCGCTCGATCCCCATGCCGAACGCGAAGCCCTGCACGCGCTCGGGGTCGTAGCCGTTGTCGGCCACGAAGCCCAGCACGTTGGGATCGACCATCCCCGAGCCGAGGATCTCGATCCAGCCCGAACCCTTGCAGAGGTTGCAGCGCGCGGCGCGGTCCAGCGTTCCGGTTCCGTTGCAGGCAAAGCACGACACGTCAACCTCCACGCTGGGCTCGGTGAACGGGAAGTAGTGCGGCCGCAAGCGGATGTCGCGCTCGGGACCGAAGATCGCCCGCGCGAGCTCCAGCAGCACTCCCTGGAGGTCTGCGAGGGTGATGTCCTCGTCTATCGCGAGGCCCTCCACCTGATGGAACATGGGCGCGTGAGTGGCGTCGGAGTCGCGCCGGTAGACCTTCCCCGGCACGATGATGTAGATCGGCGGCTCGGACTGCTCCATCGCCCGCACCTGCATCGGCGACGTGTGGGTGCGCAGCAGCACCTCGTCAGCGAAGTAGAAGGTGTCGGCCAGCATCCGGGCGGGATGGTCGGGCGGATGGTTGAGTGCGGTGAAGTTGTAGTAGTCGAACTCGATCTCGGGTCCTTCAGCCACCGAGAAGCCCAGTCCGAGGAACACGTCCTCGATCTCGCGCCGCGTCTCGGTGATCAGGTGCAGGTGCCCGGCCGCGGCGGGGGGGTCGCCGGGCAGCGTCACGTCGATGGCGTCGGTACGCAGGCGCTCGTCGAGCTCGGACGCCTCCAGGGCCGCCGTGCGCCGCTCCAGAAGGCCCTCGAGCGTCTTCTTGACCTCGTTCGCACCCTTGCCGACACGGCCGCGCTGCTCCGGGGGCAGATCACCGATCGAGCGCAGCATCTGCGTCAGCTCGGCCTTGCGGCCGAGGTAGCGCACGCGCAGCTCCTCTAGCTCAGCGGCGGAGCCGGCGGCGTCGACGGCCGCCTCCCCCTCGCCGCGGATCTCGGTCAGGCGGGCGGGGGCGTCAGACATCGGCGCTGATCCTATTGGCGAGCTCGTACAGCCCCACGGTGGCCGCCATCGCGGCGTTCAGGGACTCTGGACCGCCGTCGCGCAGCGGGATGGCCACCGCCAGATCGGCCGCCGCCGCCAGATCGGCCGGCAGGCCCTCGCGCTCGGCGCCCACGCACAGCACCAGCGGCGCCGCGACGGCCAGCGGTCCGGTCCCCAGCTTGGTCTTCGCACCGGCGTCGAGGGCGACCTTCGCCCCGATCAGCTCGCCGAAGGGCGACCGAGCCGGCGGGCGGGCGAAGACCGACCCCATGCTCGCCCGCACCGCCTTCGGTGAGAACGGGTCGGCGCAGCCGGGGCCGAGGATCACCGGTCCGTCGCACAGCGCGTGGGCCGAGCGGATGACGGCGCCCACGTTGCCCGGGTCTCCCACGCCGTGGAGGTAGACCGACAGGTCGCCTCGAGCCTCGGACCAGCGCATCCGGTAGATGCCCACCACCCGGCTCCCGGAGCCGAGCGAACTCACCCGGTCCAGCAACTCCGGCTCGACATCCTCGCCCGAGCGCAGCAGCACCTCGGCGTCCCAGCCGGCGTCGGCGGCCGCCTCCACCAGGTCCTCCCCCTCGGCCGCGAACAGGCCGGTCTCCTCGCGCGCCTTCTTGCGCTGGAGCTTGCGGATCAGCTTGAGCTGGGCGTTGTCGGGTGAGGTGATCATTTTGAAGTTCTCGCGGATTCGGCTCCAGAACGAAAAAGGGGCGCCTCGATGGGCGCCCCGGGAGTTCGTGGTGGCCGAGCCTCTATTCAGGCAGCGGCCGCCTCCCGGGCGGTCTCGGTAAAGCGTCGGAAGGTCTCGGGGTCACGCACTGCGATGTCGGCGAGCACCTTGCGGTCGAGCTCGACGCCGGCCAGCGTCAGGCCGTGCATGAGGGTGCTGTAGGTCATGCCCTCCTGGCGCGCGGCAGCGTTGATGCGCTGGATCCAGAGGCGGCGGAAGTCGCGCTTCTTGTTGCGCCGGTCGCGGTAGGCGTAGGTGTCGGACTTGAGCAGCTGCTCCTTCGCGCGCTTGTAGCTCGAGTGCTTCTGGCCGCGGTAGCCCTTGGCCCGCTCGAGCGTGGAGCGGCGCTTCTTGCGCGCGTGAACTGAGCGCTTGACGCGGCTCACTTGCCCAACAGCTCCTTGACCCGCTTCTCATCCGACTTGGCCACCACGACCGGGCGGCCGAGCTTGCGCTTGCGCCGGGCGCTCTTCTTCTCGAGGATGTGGCTGGTCATGCCGTGACGGCCGCGCAGCTTTCCGCTGCCGGTCTTCTTGAAGCGCTTCTTGGCGCCGGAATGGGTCTTCATCTTGGGCATGGCGAACGAAGTATTGAAGCAGACGGCGGCTGGGGCTAGTCGTCAAGCCCGGGCAGCGGCTCGACGGGCAGCTCACCGTGGCGGGCGCGCAGCTCCTCGAGGTCGAGCCGGTCCCGTGGGCGGCCCGCCAGGCGCTTGAAGGAGACAATGCTCTTCAGGCCGGCGATCAGGAATTCGCCGGCGCCAAGCTCGGCCCGCTCGGCGCCGGCCGCCACGGTTGCGAAGTCCAGCGGCGGAGCTCCCTCCCTGACCAAGTCGACGAGCCCCCGCCGGGTGAGGAGGCGCGAGTGAGGGCGGCCGGTCAGGTCGCGGGAGTGCAGCGCCTCGCGGCTGTCTGCCCAGACCGCCCCGAGGGCGGCCAGAGCAGTCTTGCACCGGGTGTCATTGGCGTCGTCGGCCGGAATCAGCACGTCGACGTCCTCGGTGGCCCGCACGTAGTCGTGGGCTATGACCGCAAAGCCCCCGATCACCACGAACCGGGCTCCGGCAGCCAGGAAGGCGGCCGTGATCGCGTCGAGCTCGGGGTCAGGTACCTGGACGCTAATGGCCGACGATGGCTCGCCTCAGCCGGGCGGCTTGTGCCGAGAGCCGCTGCCCGCGACGCAGACGCGCCTCGAGCGAGCCGCGCGGGCCACCCGCGAGCAGCTCGCGCTTGCCGGCGTTGATCTGCTCCCACTCGGCCTCATGTCCCGGCCCCAGCAGGCTCCTCCGATTGCGAAGTGCCATGAGCTTCATTCAATGGTACCCCGGCGCGGTGGTTTTCCAAGCGGGCAGGGACCTGCGAGGGCCCCGGTGTGCCGGGATCGCGCTCGCCCTGCACGCATCGGAGCGCGGACCGACGCGCGGCAGTCTGCTCACGCACGCTTTCGCGTAAGGGAGAAGCCTTCGGTGAAACCGGTCGCGCTCTGCTTTCGAACGAAGGAGCAGCGAGGCGGGGGGATGCCCGCCGTGATCGCTTGGCGCGTGTGGCTGTTGCGTTAACCGGCTGGTTCGGGGATCGCCGCCTGGCGGCGACGTGGGCAGCGTTCGGTGGTTGGTAGTTCGCAGAGTGGTCGCCGGTCACCGGGCCTCTCTCAGGCCGGCGCGGGCGCCATTTGGTGCCTGAAGAGCTTGAGCAGGTTGTGGGTGGCGGTGATCAGCCGCCACTCGGAGCGGCAGGCGGATCTCCCTCGGCGTAAGAAGCGATCGAGGCGACGGTTGAACTTCGTGTCGGCGAAGACGGGCTCGATCATCCCCTGGCGTTTTCGGTAGAGCCCGCCGCCGTGGTCGGTGTCGAGCACGCGCCGCATGAACGCGTAGGCGCCGCCGTCCCAGCCGGGCCGGGCTCCTTTGCCTTTGATGGCGTCAGGGGGGATCAGCACCTGGGTGCCGCGGCTGACGATGTTCTCCATCTGCGCCTGGTGCCAGTAGCCGGCATCGGCGACCACCACCTGCGGCGTGTCGCTGACACCGACACGCCCGAGCTCTGACTGGGCGGCACAGACCATCGGCTCGAGATGGCCGAAGTCCGCCGTGTCGGCGCTGATCTCGGCGGCGATCACGATCTGGCGCTCGTTGGTGGCGGCCTGGGCGTTGTAGCCCTGCACCCAGCTGCGCGGCGTCTTGACATTGCGCGAGTCTGGGTCGGTCACGTTGATCTTGCCGGCCGGCGTCGAGGGTGGCTGGTAGGGCTTCGGCCGCCGCCCAAGCTTGACGCCGTCTCTGCGCACCCCACGCTCGCGGTAGGCCTCATATGCGGCGTTCGCGCGGCACTCGACATCGAGCTCCTCCTCGAGTCGGCGCTTTGATTCCCGCAGCCGCGCGGGGCGCGAGCGCGGGATCGGCGCCGCCTCCTCGGCGCGCTGCTCATCGAGCCGGCGCTTTGCCTCGCGCAACCAGCCGCGCCGGCCCTGCGCGGTCCAAAGCTCCGGCGGAAGCTCATCCCCACGCGCCTCCCCGTAGCGCTCGTCCTCCTCGCGGTCGACCGCGTCGGCCTCCGCGAGGATCTCCCGCGCGATCTGCTCGTAGTCACGATTGGAGTGACGCGAGGCGTTGGCCTGCATCTTCGTGCCGTCGATCGCGATCACCCCGACGCTCGCCAGCCCCGCCTGCGCGCACATCCCCAACACGTCGCCAAAGAGCCCGGCGAGCGCAGTCTCGTGGCGCTGGCGAAAGCGCGCGACCGTCGTGTGATCGGGCACCTGGTTCGCCGCGATCACACGGTAGGCGATGTCCTCGACGCACTCGCGCTCGATCACCCGCGACGACCGCTGGCCCTTCGCGTATCCATAGAGCAACAGCGCGACCATCATCGCCGGCTCGTGCGCCGGCCGGCCATGGCCATCGAGACGGTAATCGCCATAGAACCCCGACAGATCCATCTGCTCGACCGCGTCGAGCACAAACCACGCCAAATGCTCTTCCGGCAGCCACTCCCGCAAGCTCGGCGGCAACAGCAACACCTGATCGCGATCACACCCAATGAAGTTCTGTGACATGCCCGAATCGTCTTAAACCCGCCGGACAGCACCCTCCCGGTTTACGCAACAGCCACCGCCGAGAGCGATAACACGGGACGGGGCGCGACTACGCCGGCCGTCGAGTTGATCCACAGCCGCCCGCGAAATGGCGGCCGGTGACACGTTCGTTGGGAACGACCCGAGTCGAGCATCGGGAGCCCGCCGGGGGGCTCGGGACGGCCTGGCCATATGCTCGTCCTTCGAGGGCGTCGACCGAAAGGGGTTCGCTTGCGCCACGTCCGTCCGTCCGGTCTGCCGGGCGGCGCCGCGTCGCGTGGCGGCAGATCGCCCGGTCCTCACGGGGCGCGAGGCGAGCACCATCCAGGTTCCTGAGGAGGAGGGCGTCGAGCTGCGCCGCGCGGCCGACGGCAAGGGCGATGTGGTTCTGGCTACACGCCCGTTCGCGGCCGGCGAGACCGTCATGGTCGGCTTTCTGGTCGGGGAGCTGACGGGCAACGATTCGCACGCGACGCAGGTGGGTCCCGGCCGCTGGGCGCGCCACGGCGGCCTGGGACCGAAGGTCAACCACTCCTGCGACCCCAACTGCGGTGTCCGCCTCAACGACGGGCAGGCCTTCGACTTCGTCGCCCGCCGGCCGATCGGCGCCGGGCAGGAGCTGACGTTCGACTACGCGATGCGCAACTTCACGATCGACCACTTCCCGGCCGTGTGCCTGTGCGGCGCCCAGCGGTGCCGCGGCTCGGTCACCGGCTGGAAGGACCTGCCCGCCGGGCGCAAGGCCGACTACGGCGAGCTCGTCGCGCCCTATCTGCTGATGATGGACGACGACACCCGGCGGGCCGCCGGCGACTGACGGCGCGGGAGCGTCTGAGGTGCTCCACTTTTTCGACCGGCGCAGAGGGGTCACTTTTCGACCGGCCTTGACAGCCGCCACCGCTTCCCAATCGGCGGCACTCAGCAGCAAGCTCGCCGGAACTGACGACAGGGCCAGCGTGACGTCACGCGCTCCGTCGGGGCAAGCCAGCCCAGCGGGACTTCCGCTTGAGATCTCAAAGAAGAATTGCCCAACCCTCCCGCTTTGTCGGCAGAGCCGGCGCGTCGACCACGTCGGTGCGCGCTGGCGCTGCGGACGAGGAGGAGTAGCGCCGGCACCGATGCCCTGCGTTATCGGTTACGGCGCGGAGCGATCGCCACGGGTATGGCGCGGGGTGTGGGGCGACGGCGAGCGGCGGGCTAGTCGGAGTCGAGTTCGACGGCGCGGATCTCGGCGAGGGTGACCATGAGCGTCCTGGGGGTAGCGGCGAGGGCCCGGAAGCCATAGCGCGCGTAGAACGCGGTTGCGCGGTCGTCGATGGCGTGAACGACGACTGCGCGCATCGCGATCTCGTTGGATGCGCGCCGTACGCGGGCGAGTGCGTCGGCGAGCAGCATGGCCCCGAGCCCATGACCCTGGTGGCGCTGGTCGACGGCGAGCCGCGCGAGGACGGCTACCGGGATCGGGAAGTGGCGCGAGAGGCCCCTGCGCGTGGCCGCGGTCGCCTGCGGGTGTTCGAGCTCGCCGGCTATGACGGTGTAGTAGCCGCTGACTGTCTGCCCGTGCGCGGTCGCGACAAAGGTTCGGGCGGCATCCCGACGCTCGCTCTGGCCGGCGTAGCGGGTGAGCCAGCGGTCAAGCGCTTCGTGCCCGCAGCAGAACTCCGACGCGTGGTGGCGGTCGGGGTCGTAGCGCTCGGTGGCGCCCAACCGGGGGATCACATCCGGCGAGGCAACTCGCGCAGACGGGCGACAGTGTCGGGGTCGGGCTGATCGAGGGCCTCGACGAACCGGGCGGCCTCGTCCGGGCTTAGGGACTATCCGAGAACTGCGTTGGGCTGGCCGAGTCGGTGTAGGCGGCGGTACCACAGAAGGCTGCAGGCGAGTTGGACGAGGCCCTCGTAGTTGTC
>JAABUS010000830.1_pt1 | contig 73633 bp, 74 predicted proteins | sample 5560161 | NCBI WGS metagenome assembly JAABUS01 (sample SAMN10711885, study PRJNA513376) | rock metagenome | isolation source: Antarctica rocks | place: Antarctica: Victoria Land, Trio Nunatak nord | collected 2016-01-04
TAGTAATTTCATTTTATGATCTTTATAATTTTAAGAATATCAGAATAATTCATCAATGACTAATCATGTACTTCATGAATCAGATTCATTTATAAAAATTCATTGAATGAAATTTATAACTGATTATCATGATATAAAATTTCATTTTGAACATGATAATTCTTTAATTTAATATCTTTACATTATGTTTTATTTTTTGCTATTGCTTCATGAAGTAATATACAATTTTCTTTAATTTTATTAATTTTAAAAATTTATTTATAAATTAATTCACTGATGTTTTTCTTTAAATCAGCAATCTTCATTTAATTCAACATTAAAATAGTAATTCATTAATAATAAATGTACTCATTATTAATAAACTGATCATTAAATTGAGTTTCAAGTTGATATTTTGAACTTGAATTAAGATTGAGTTGAATTGTTTATATTTTCAATTTGATATAACTTAATTCAATTGAAAATTAATTTAATTTAATTTAACTCATTAAGAACTTAAGTTTAATATCAAGAAAGTTAAATATAGAAAATTTTTTGATTTTTAACTTTTGCATTATCTTTTTGCATTATCTTTTGATAAAAAGTCATGAAGAAAAACATGAAAATCATTTGATAAAAAGTTATAAAAAGAAACATGAAAATTATTTGATAAAAAGTTATAATAAGAAATATGAAGAGAAACATGAAGAGAAACATGATGAGAAACATGAAGAAAAATATAAAGAGAAACATGATGAGAAACATAAAAAGAAACATGAAGAGAAACATGAAGAAAAACATGATGAGAAACATGACAAGAAAACATGAAGATCATTTAACTTTGATAAAAAATCATGATGAAAAAACATGATAAAAAGTCATAAAGAAAAATCATGTAAACTGTTCAATTAAACTATTTACATTTATTTAATATCTTGTTGAGTTGAGTTGAGTTTTCATGTTAGAAATTAATATAAAGTGAGTCATATAAATATAATATAATTAATAAATAAATATTAAGAAAGAAAAGCATTTACAGAAAAGAATTTATTGTTATATGTATATGTTTTAACTTTATGTTAAATTCAAAAAGATTAACATTTTACACATATAAAGCAAAGTTTTAATGATAACATAATTAAATCAAATTCTCGCTAAACTTAATTAAAATGAAATCAAATGAAGATTAAATGAAGAATAAATGAAGATTAAAATTGTAACATTATCTTTTTTTTTAACTATTCATGTTTGCATGAATGTTGTTTTTTAATGCACTTTCTATCAATCTTTTTATTGATCTTTTAAATCATTGAAATGTTTATTGTAATTAACTCACTATGTAAAAAATAAAGAAATAAAGTGATGAGCAAACTCATTATGAAAGAGAAAAAATGATCATTGAAGCAAACTCATTAGTTGACTAACTCATCAAAGAAATTAATTTGAATCATGTCATTGAAACAAACTCATTAAAAGATAAAGCAATGTAAATAAATAAATCATTGCATTGATAACATCTTTGTAACAAACTTACTAATTGAACAGAAACTTAAAATAGATTGATTCACTGATAAATAAAGTAATGTAAGTAAATAAATCATTGCATTGATAATATTTTTAAAGTAAACTCATTAATTAACTTGCTCATTAAAGAAATTAATTTAAATCATGTTTTTAAAGCAAACTCATTAATCTGATTAAACAACATAAATTGTTTTAACTCATTTGATTTACAAGCTTAAATTGATTCTCAAGCAATTAATGAAGATTCTTTATTATTGATTTTATGAATAATTGTTCTTAATTCATTTAAATATTTGAAAAATTTCTTGTGAATAAAAAATGATATAAATTTAAAGAATTTCTTGCAAATTTCTGAATAAACAAAGTAGATTGTTTCATATCATTTACACATTAATAGTAAAATTGATGAGTATTTATCTAATGTTAAAAGTCAACATAAAGTAAGTTATATGAATGTAATATAACTAATAAATAAATATTAAGAAAGAAAAACATTTACAGAAAAAAACTCATTATTATATGTATATGCTTTAGCTTTGTGTTAAACTTGAAGAAATTGATGTCTTATATATATGAAGCAAAGTTTCAATGACAACATGATTAAATCAGATTCTCACTAGACTCAATTAAAATGAAATCAGATAAAGATTAAATGAAGAATAAATGAAAACTAAAATTATAACATTTTAAATTGAGTTGTTAAGTCAAGCTTCTCAACTTGACTTAAGTTCTTGAATTCAACTTCTCAATTTGACTTAATACTTTTTCAAAAAAATTTCAACTCAACTTAATACTTTTCAAGTCAAATATTCAACTTAATGCAATCAGTTTAATCATTAAAATTTCTAAGCATGATGTTGACTTAATAAATTAATGCATTAATCTTGATATTTTGTTTGCTTAATCAATATATTATTTTAAAGTTAAAATCAGCAAGCTTTTATACTCAGCACATTTATCATTTATTTAGCTTTTTATCTTTCATCAATGAGATGAGCACTTGATGATCAATGAACATTTTAATAAAAATGTCAGTTAACTTCAGTTCAAGTTGTTAATGTTTAAATGCTTAAATGATGATTAATAATTCTTTATCATATATTTTGTAATTGTATTCAGCAGAAAACATGTTCTTGTTATAAAAAATAATCAAATGTAAAATTTCTTCATCATCATATTAAAATAAAACTTCATCATTAATGTAGTTGAATGAATTAATTTCAAGAATAGTTTTACAAGTTTAATTAAAATGACGAAGTATTAAAGTCTTGATTATATATTTCTTTATATGATTAAATGTCATTTGATAAATCTCATTTCATTTAAAAATGATTTTTTTTGAGTAAGTTAAATTATGAAGTAAATAATTTTTGAAAAGTTCTTAATAAAGCATCAATAAAAGTTGTAAAAGTCAATGAAGAACTGTATTTGAGTAAAATTATTAAGTGTAAATTATTCAATGATTATTTATATTTTTTGAGAATTTATTTTCAGTTCTTTAATTGATATCAAAAGTTTTAGAAAAATAATTTTCTATATATGAAACTTGCATTTGTTTATATTTATCTGTAGATCAATCTCTTGTAGTCGATGTAAAATTAATCATATATATGATTTATGTTTTTTCAAGATTTTACTGTAAATGATAATATCATTTAAATAAATTTAACAAAACTAATGTAAATATTTAAATAATACATCATTCATATAATGTTAATAAAATGTTGATTCATTTATTAATTCAAAGAACATTACATGATATTTATATGAATTAAAGAAAATAATAAACATAGTTAAATCTTTATTGTTTAAGTGCATGTGAAGTTTGTTAAACACAGCAATGATGTTCAATTAAGTTAAATACTTACTTTCTTGAATGCAAGTGAAAGTCTCATTTATTAATGATAAAGAATAATGATCTTGTTTAATCAAAGTATTGAACTTTCTATAATTTATACAGAAATGCAAACTATCATTTTTCTTTTCAATGAATAAAATAAACAAAACATATGATGCAAAGTTAAAAAAAATGAATTCTTTATTTAAATGATTAATTAAATACTTCTTGATTTTCTGCAGTTTAACATTGAACATTTGATATAATTTACTTCTAAAAAATGTTTCTTCATTGATTAACTTAATTTTATGATCATAGAAATGATGAAATAATAGCTGATTAATTATTACTTAATTGAAAACATTTAAATAATCATGATATTTGAAGAAGAGCTTGATCTTGACTTGCTTAAGTATCTTGATGTAAAAGAATTCATGCAGATTCACTTCTTCAAACTTATTTTCAACTGTAGTTATGAATTAATCAATTTTTAAAACAATAACAGCAAAGATTTTTACATTTAATCATTTAACTAACATTTTATAAATTACAGCTTTAATCATAATAATGTTCAATGAATCTGAAGTTAATTTAGAAATTTTAATGCTAGTTAAAATCACATCATATGATTTTAACTGTTCAATTAGTTTAACTGACTTTTCATTGAATTAATTGAAAGAAAGTGATTCTTGACTGAGTTAAAATGTAATGAAAGTGAAAAATCTCTTCAGTATATGAATAAAAGTCAAGCTTTTTTGTTTTGTGATTGTTTTATTGCTTAATGATAAAATAATCAATTTCAAATGAGAATTAAAATTTGAAAATCAAAGAAAGTTGATTTACATATTTATTATTAAATTGATTTTGTTCATTCATATTTTTTCAAAAATCATTTGATGTTGAGTGATCAACATAAAAATAATGTTTATCATGTAATTTTAAATCATCAGATTCAAATAAATGATATAAGTAATGAGTTTTTTTACATAATGATTATTGAATTCTTGTATTGACTTCGCTTTGATCAAAGTCAAAGACTTAATTTGCAACTGATTATAAATAATCTGCATAATCACTTCATTAATAAATGAATAGTCAGCAACTTTAATGTTCATTAATGACTTCAATGAATAATTAATTTCATTGCTAGAAAGTATATATTTAATAGTTAAAGATTCAGAAGTAAAAGAATTATTTAACATATTCATCATTAAAGAAATTAACACATCTTTCATTGCATTTTTAATGAAAGTCACTAGTTATTTATCTTATTATTCTTGAAAGAAGATATTTTCTTATTCTCTTTATTCTTTGAAATGATGATTTCATGTAAATGAAAAGTAAAAGTTTAAAAAATTAAAAAATTAATCTTGTTTTAAAAGCAATTCTTGAATAAGTAACTTAAAATTTTGCAAATGTAGCAAATAATAAATGATTTTATTGATTCAGAAGTAAAAAAGATGATTGATTTAATATAATTAATTATTGAAATCATCATTATTGATAAGAAAGTAATGCATTTATCAGATATGATAATGACTTTAATGATGACAATGCAACATTTGCTGTGTAATTGATAATTAATTCATTGTTTATTATTCACATCTTGAAGAAAGATTTTTAGTTAATGAAGTGAAGTAAAATCTTCAAAGCAAACTGATAAAATGTTTTGCAAGCAATTATTAATTTTATTTTGAAAATCATTTATCAAAATGCAATTATCATATTTAAAATAATTAAATAATTTTATAAAGTTAAAGTAGAAAATATTAAAGAACTTGTTTGCTTGTTTCAAAGCATTGTATTCATGATGATACTTTCAATTTTTATTCACTTCATTATATATTTCTTTCAAATGTTCAAATAACTTGTAAATTAAGTAGTATGAATGAGAAGAATTATGATAATATCAAGTGTAAATGTACTCAACAACATCATTTTTTAGTTTAAACAACATATAAACAATGCAGATAATTTTATTATTAAACTGATTAACATTAATAATCAGTTTGTTATTCATTTTATTTCTTTAATTTTCTTAAGTTCATTTATTATCATTAATGAATATAAATGAATTTAAAAATTTGTAAAATCAATAATAATTATTTGCAAATAATTTAAATAATAATTTAAATATTTCTTGTTAAGTATGATTTTTAATAAAAGTTTGCAACTTAATATCTTATCAAGATTAAAACTGATTCATTGATGATTTTTTTTTTTGAAGAATTAAATGTTTATTTTTTCTAAAGTATTCATGATTATATGATTGATTTTTAGCTATTTCAGTTTCTGAGTATGTTTAATCTGTAAAATGATTTAATGTTTATTACATTTTAAAATTATATTTTATTGATTTTTTAACTCATTTAACATCTTGATGATTTTATTCAACTGATCAAAAACTTATTAATGTAATTGTTTTTTAATCTTAATGTTTCATGAAATTTTGACATTCTTAGCTTCAGTTGAAACATCAAAAGATAGTAAAGAAATTTATTTATTTATAATGTTTTTAAGTAAGTGAGCTGTTTGTGACTCAACTGACTCATTGTCACATATCATAATAAGAAGATAAAAATAGATAAATTATAATAATAAGAAATTGATCATTTTGATAAATTTAATGAAAGTAATTTAAAGAATTTCTTGCAAATTTTCTGAATAAATGAAGTAGATTATTTCATATCATTTACACATTAATAACAGAGTAATTGATTAACATTTATTTACTGTTAAAAATTGATATAAAGTAAGTCATATAAATATTATTTTGATTTAATTTGATTTAATTTGATTTGAATTCATACATTTTTATGACATTGATTTAAACTTAACTCATAAGAAACTTTATGTTATTTCTATTAAGTGAACAAAACTTTTTGAGAAAGAAAATCACTCATTATTTATATGATGACTTCATATCATTAAAACAATGATCATAAAATTATGTATTAAGTTTGCATTTATAACTTTCATTCAGCATGTGATGCTCAAGTAAACTTTTAATGAGTATTTGTATTATTCATTTATGATGCATCATTTTTACTTTGCTTTTCATTGATGATATTTTATACAATGATGTTTCAATTTGATTTTTGATTCAAAGATGAAAGACATTTTCTTTGCATTCATGATGTTTATGATTGTAACATACATAAAGCTGCATTCTTTTACTCAATGATTGTCATTCATTGCATAAAGAAATATATGATGAAAGAAAAATATATATGATGAAAAGATAAAGTATGATTGTATTAAATAACTCTTTTCTTCTTTTGATTTGACTTATGTTACATAAACATTGAATGAATTGTTAGTATAAATATGCAGTTGCAATCATTCAATGATTAACTTTAATTAATAAAAAAGAATGCATTCTGATTATTCTTTTACACTCTCAATTTTTCATGTAGATAAATGTATGACTTGACATTAAGTAAAAAAGATGAGTTTAAGCTTTTTTAATATATCAGCATGATCAACAAGTCACTACTTCTTCAAGCACTGTAATTATGATTCTCAGACTGAAATCAACTATTTTATTTGATATTTTTTCATCAATTACTTGATGACATTGTTGATGTAATGAAGACATTTCAGTATATTAATGCAATCAATGAGTTGCAAATTCTTTGATCACTTGTAATCATGACTTTCATACTGAAATCAACTTTTTCACTAAATATCTTTTCATTTCTTACTGACATTGACATGTCATCAATCATCTTCATAAATTAATTGTGATTGTTAAAAAAAATGTTATTATGTAAATGAAAACTTTGCATGATTAACTTTTCTGTTCATGCAACATTCTAACATCATTTAAATTGCATTGAATTAAGATTTCTTGATTCTTCTGACTTTTATTTAAAACATAAAATCAAAAGATTCATAGTTAACATCATGTACAAATGAATCTTGTTATCAATCATGAATATCATTTAACTAATAAATAAATACTAAGAAAGAAAAGTATCTATAGAAAAAAAAAAGAAGAAAAAACTTAATTTTTATATGTGTATTTATTAACTTTGTGCTAAACTCAATTAAATTAATATTTTACACATATAATGCAAAGTTTTAATAACATCATCTTTAGCTTAAATGTTTAATAAACTCAATTAAAATGAAATCAAGATGAAAATTAGAAACAATAAATAAAGATTAAAATCATAATAATCTTTCAAATTATTTGCAGAATTTACATTAATATTGATGTTTATGTTGATTAAATGTTTAATATTTATCATATTTAAATAAGTTAATCATTTATATCATTAACATCATGATATTTTAACTGATTTTGAACTGCTTATCAGATTAACTTGAAAATTTAAAAAATTAATTGATGTATTTACAAAATATGCTTTTTTATCGTTTTTTAAGTTAATGAAAGTGATGATACTTCTAAAATTCATGAAATGAAATTCATCATTCTTTATACTACATGTATACTTTTTGACTTTCATTTAATTAATTAACATCAAATTATAATGTAATTTTAAACAATAATAAACATTGATTAGTCAAATTTTGATTAATTAATTATTTAGTAAAATATCAATCATAATTGAATTTTTCTTAATGATGAATACTGTTTCATTATTTGCAGTAACAATGCTGTTATCAATAATCTTTTAATATGACTATTCATTAAACAAGCTTATGTCATAGTAGACATGATTCTCAACTTTAATGTTTATTCATCAGACATTTGTATGATTGTCAGTTCAATAAATGATGAAGATTTTCATTGTTTTAACTATTTTGACTTTAAAACTTTTTTTAAAATCATTTTCTTTGATCAAATTCTTTCTTTTCTGAAGAAACTTTCATTCATTTGAATGAAGTTTCAAATGTAGAAGTCAGCAGCTTTGTTTACTGTAATCTTTTTGCTTGCAATGAGTGCATTTTTTCAATTCTCTTTGAAATTCATTATTGTTTTCAAATTTTCACTTCTTATCATTAAACTGAGTTATCATACTTTTGAAGCTAAAGCTCTTCTTTGAATTTGATCATTTATCATGATTAATTAAAATAATAATCATATTATTAATTAATAAATTAAATTTGTTGATTTTAATGCTTTGTATCAAATTGAAAATATATAATTTTAAACTTTCATAAAGATTTAAAAGAAAGAAATTGCTCAACATTCATGATTGAATTGTTTTTTCAATATTTGAGTACTTAATAATAATTTACTTAAATGAGTTTGCATAGTTCTGAATGAATTTAAAATTTAATTACTTTGTCTAAATTAATTTCTTGATTGTCAGAAATAAAGTGATTAAATTCAACTGTTTATATTAAATCTTCAGAATAAATCATATTTTAATGATGCTTTCTACTTTGATTATATGTATTTTAAATCTTTTTTTGCAGCTGAAATCAATTATATCACTGACTTTGTCATTTCAATCTTCTCAATATTGAACATCAGTAATATACTTCTTTTTATTTACTATTAAAACATTGAATGATAATGATGTTGATTTTTTCAACTTCTTTGAGATAATCATTCAGAAATCTTTGACTTTCAAGACATTAATTATATTCTTCTTTTATGATTTATAGTTTTCACTTTTTTTTAACTTCAAGACATGATAGTTTCTTGAATCTTTTATTGTAATTGAAATATGAAAGTTATTTTGTCAAATATAATCAATAGAAAAATTTTCATTGATTTAATAATAATGAGTTCAATGTTTTAAATTCTGCTCTTAAATTTGTTTATGATAGCAAAATAAAGTTAATTCAAACTTATAATTTATTGATATATGAGAATCAGAATGAATATATGCATATAAATATATTAACTATTTAATAGATAAAACATATATGATAAAGCATATAAATGAAGAAAGAAGTGAAAAAAAGAATAAATATTTTTAATGTTAAGTTGCTTCAATTGAAGTGAAAATAACTAATTATTGAAGTATATGTATGAGCATATATATGTTCATATATATGTATATACATATCTTGTTTTCAACATATAATAAATGTATTTTCAATCTTTTCTTTTATTCATTCATCAGAAAATCAAGATTTTACATGCTGAAACAGAACTTTATTAATGCAGAATAAAGTTTCAAATTACATCTTTCAATGAAACAAATCTTTATTTATAATTTATAAAGCAGAAAATAAATGTTTTATTTTAATTAAACAATAACTTTATTTGATTTTAATTTTATAAAATGTTATGAATGTATCAAAATTGAATAAGATCAAAGCTTTAACTTTAATCAATTCACAATCAACATTAGTGAGTTAACTGTATATTAATTAAAACAAGCTTCATATCTGATTTAGATTTAACTTAAATATGACTCAACATCTTTTTTCATTCTTAACATTTTCTTCACTTTATAACATTCTTTTCTGTGTTACAACATGTTTTTTTCAAGTTTAACACAGTTTTTAAACATTATATAAATAAAAGTTCTTGTATCATTCTTCTTTTATATTTTTAATGTTCAATTTTAGTTATCTTTAAAGAATTAAGCATCATTATTTACATACTTCATTAATTGAATCATTTAAACATAATTTCAACATAAAACATAAATGAAATCTTATAAAAAATTAAGTATCATGTTGAGAAGTACAATGACAGACTTGTTTCTAACAATTTATTGCAATAACTTTGAATTCAGTCTGAATTCAGTCAAACTTGTTTCTAACAGCTTTCTTTAAATTAATATCAGAAATAAAGTTGTATATCATGACTTTGTCATAAGTGACAGTATATAAATAGAGCAGTCATATGATTTCTCTTCACAATCTAGATAGATTTCATTAAATATAATACTGTTCACTTTACTTTTTTAATAAATTATAAGTTTAATTAGTAAAAAGCTTTCAACATAATTAAATCAAAACACTTTAAGCATTTAATGCTTGACAACTTGATATAAAATTTATTCAAATGAGTAATCAGTAATCACTTACTATGCATTTCATGAAAAGACAAATAAGTACATTGATTTAAAAAAGTTCAGTAAAATTTAACAACTTACTATACATTTTACAAGAAAATAAATAAACATTCACATTAAGTCAACAGTTTACTACAAGTTCTTAAGAAAATAAATAAATAAACATATTTAATTGCATTGAAGAATGCATAAACTTTCATCATCATTGATGAGATTAAATTTTTTTCACTTCACTCATCAATTTATTTAATATTTTAATTTTTTTTCTTTGATTTTAATAATAAGCTGAATTTACATTGCACATCATGAACTTCAATGACTTCTTCATCAAATGATGATTTATCTTCATTCTCACTTGCAAGAATTGCAATCAATGATTTTCTTTTATGAAAAGATGATTCATTAAGAAAGATTTGTGATTTGTTATTAAAAACAAGTCTGACTTGAACATACTTAACAGTATCATCAGCATCATAAGCGAAATTCAATCTTTCAACTTTGAAAGTCAAAAGATTGATGTAAAAGCTCATTACTAACTGATCATTTGCATCATTATTGATGATCAAGAATACATTGTAAACAAGACATCAGCAAAAAAGATTTGAAATGTTTTAAACTATAAATATAAAGAAAAGTTACAAATTACTGAAAGACAATATTTAATGAACTTTATTAATTATAAAATGTCAACAAATATTTTTATTGAAAAAACATAAACACATTTCATCAAGTTGACTCAAAAGATCGTTGCAACACAGAAAGATATAAGTAATTTATTTAAGTCAAAACATCACTTTTAAGTTTTACTTCAATCATTATTAAATAAATATACAGTTATTTAAAATATCATTGATGCGCAGAATAAATTAAACATCAAGAAGAAACTTCAAAAGTTACAAAAGAAGAAAACATAATTGAAGATAATAAAGATTGCACTATGAATCAAGCAAAAGAATGAATGCAAATGCATTAATCATAAGCAGAATAAATGTAAAATCAATCATCATTGCAAAAGTCTTTCAGACTTTGACAATAATCAATTGCATCATCATCAGTTGCAATGATTTTCAAAATGTTTTCTCTGTAAAGATGAACATCATTTAATTAATTGCTTTCATCTGTTTGCAGCTCAAAAGCTTGTGAAAAAATGCAAAAATAAAGATAAAACAAAGCATAAAAATGTTGATGATTTTCAAACTTTCATTGAGTTTCTGAAGAACAAGCACAAGAAACATAGAGTTTACAATGCAAAAAGCGATGATTTTGAAATTTTTGATGATAATAAGAAAGATGAGAATGAAAAAAGCGAAAATATTGCAACTTTGTTAAAAAACATTGTTAATAAGATTTTTAAATTCAACTGAATTGCAAATTCTGATGTTTTCTCACATATGATTGATCAACTTCAACTTTTTAATAATTCTTTAATTTACATTAAAAGATGCATCATTAAAGTTGAAGAAGAAAAATTATATGTTAATTATTATAATACAACAGTCATGCAAAATCATCATGAAAACTTAATTAAGTTGTTTTTTGTTTTTCATGTTTTTAAGCTTAAAATGAATCTTCTTTTTGAAAAAAGAATGTATAAGAAAGATCTGCAAGAAAGTTTTAATAATAAAGATTTGTACATGTATAACAAGTGAAGAAAGCAAATGATTAAAACTTTAAAATGCAAAAATGTTTACATAGTAAAGAAAATTGCAAACAATCTTGATGAATTTGCATTATTATCAATTATGCAGCATGATATTTCATCAGCATTTTCAATGATGCACAATTCAATGAATTTTAATGATTCAATAAATTTAAATCACTTCACATTTTACATTAATGTGATTCATCATGAGAATAAAATCAAAGTTGATCATGATCAACTTACTTTTGCAAATGACAAAAGCTTCAAGTTGTACAAGTTATAACATCATTGTTTTACTCATCTTGAATCAGCAAAGCTTCATCAACTTTATAAGATCATCATTTTGAAAAAATCTATTTTCATTAACAACAGTTACAAGAATATGTGTGAAATATGTGCATTCATCAAGTTCATTAACAAATGAGAACATAATATCAATGATTGAAAAACAAGTATTTTAACTTTCATTTTTATAAACATCTGTAAATCACTATCATCATTTCTTGATAACAAGTTGTACTTTTTAAAGATAATTAACAATCACTTCAAAAAGAATTGATGCATTTTTCTGAAGTAATGATTCAATGCATCAGATATTTTGCAAAAATAAAAACTCAGTGTAAAGCTTTACAATGATGTTAAACTTCTTTCAATACACAGTGATAACATCATAAAACTTAAAATCATTTTAAATGATTGATATTCATCAGTTAACATTGCTTTTTAATACATTATTTCACATATGTTGATTCAAAATGAAGTAGTCAAAAGAGTTATATGCATTACAGAAAACTCAATGCAAATCATGATTAAGAATGTTGAACTTTTCATTGAATTTTAAGCAAAAGTTGCAAAGATAAATGTTTATTTGCAAAATTGAATCATTACAAAACTTTTAATCAACAAAGTTTTCATGATTTTAAAGAAAATATTTATTGAGATCAAGTTCTCAATTAATCATGTATGAGTATGAAAATGCAAATATTACTCATACATTGACTTCAAGTTATTATCAGTTGAAAACAGATAAGACAAATTCATGAATAAAGATAAATTTAATGTTTTCATGAAATATGTAAAAAATATCAACAAGCAATATCATCTTTGAGTCTCAAATCTTGATCAAATCATCAAGAATCATACTGTTAAGTTTGTTGAAGATGAAAAGAATAAAAACATGAACTTGCAACTTTGTAAATAAACATTTAACATTTTCTTAAAGCAAAGATCTGTAAAAAGATCATTAAAGAATAATATTTCAACTAATGTTTTAAAATTTAATGCTTTCATGATTAATGTTTCATTTAAATCAACTGATGCATTGAAGATTATTATAATTAACTTGAATGCACTTAATTCTAAGATTACATCACATATATCAGATGAGCATGAAGTTTATGCAAATGTTCAAATCACTCAAAAAGTCTTTGCATCAAGCATGTTTAAGTCAGCAGTTTAAACATTTCTGCATGTAATCATCTTAAAAAGAAAAAGAGACAGCGAAGATCAACAACTGAAAGAATGCATATTTAAAATCTTGCAAGCTATGATGATCTGATTTATTATAAAGAAAGTTAATAATGATGAGAGTGATTTTGATATAAGCATGTCATAAACATTATTCAACATTGATGAATCTGATTCTTTTAAAGTAATAAGAATTTATACATTGAATATTTACAAAGATGCAGTGCAAAACTTAGTTTAAAAGAACTTTGAAAAAAAGTAATTAATGCAAAACTTGTGATGCTAGTTGTTAATGAGATTTGACAAGAAGAAGTATTACTCAAAAAGATTAACATCATGACAAGTAAATAAGTTTTCAAGTTAAAGATGTACATCAATAATTCTTTTGATAAATTGAAGACAAGACTGATAGTCAGAGATTTCTTTCAAATTCATGAAGTTGACTATGAGAATATTTTTGCATCAATCATCAAGTTTAACACTCTGCAAATCTTTCTAGTCATTGCAATAATGAAGAATCTTAAACTTCATTAAATTGATGTAAATAATGCATTTATTGAATCATTTCTTAAAGAAATCATTTACATATTTTCTTTGTCAGAAGTGAAAGTCAAATTCAACTGTGCTTTGAAAGTTTTTTGAAGTCTTTATGATCTCAAGCAAGCTGCATGAAACTGACATGATCACTGTGTAACAACGTTATCTGAACTCAACTTTGCTCAATGCATTGCAGACTCATGTCTTTTGATTCATGAGTTAAAAGAAATCATATTGCTACTATACATTAATGACATAATCATCATTTTCAAATCATTGAGCAACATTAAATGATTTAAGCATGAGTTTCAATATGTTTTCAAAGTCAAGAATTTAAGAAAAATGAAGAAAATTCTTAATATTCAAATTACTCGCAACAGAAAAACATGAATCTTATGAATGAATTAAACTCATTATCTTCATGATGTTCTTGAAAAACTCAACATGAGACAAGATAAGCACAAGATAACAGATTTTTCAATGAATGAATATGATGCTTTTTGCTCAGCTGAACTCAAAGATGTGAGAATTAATCAGTATGAATATCAACAAGTTATTGAAAGTTTCTTGTATATTGCAATTCACACTTATTTTGACATTACTTTTGCTCTCAATTGACTAAGTCAATATCTCAATAATTTTGCAAAACATCATGAATACACTTTGAAGAAGTTGATGCAATACGTTCATTTCATAATTGATTTAAACATTATGTATGAAGTCAGTGAAAGCATAAAGTTAGTAAAATACTTTGACTCAGACTACATTTTAAACAAATTAGATTGCAAGTTGATTTTTGTTTACATTTACATGCTTAATGAAGAATCAGTCTTCTGAATGAGTTGAAAGCAAAAGTTCATTATCACATTGATCATTGAGACAGAGTACATGATTTTATTAATCTGTGTCAAGAAAAATCTATGAATTAATCAAGTGCTTAAAAACATAAATCTGACAAAGTATTTAAGCATCAGTTACAATCACGTTAATATTCTTGAGAAGATTACTCATTAATCTGTTTCACTCACACAGCTTAAGAAAAATAATCAAGCATCTTTTATGCTGATTAAGAATGTTTATATTCACGAAAGATTAAAACACATTAACATCACTTATCATCACATTTGAAATCTGCATAAGAAGAATCAAATTTCAGTGAACTTCATCTTTAGTTAAAATATGATAGCAGATGAATTGATCAAGTCACTATCTCAACAGAACTTCAAGAAATTCATTGAATAACTGAGATTGAAAAGCAGTGAAAGTTGAGAAACTTGCAAGCATCAAGTGAAAGTATTAAGAAGTGCAATGACAAACTTGTTTCTAGCAGCTTATTGTAATAACTTTGAATTCAATCTGAATTCAGTCAGACTTATTTCTAATAACTCTTTCTAAATTAATGTCAGAAATAAAGTTGCATATCATGACTTTGTCATGAGTGACAGTATATAAATAAAGCAGTTGTATGACTTCTCTTCATAATTTAGATAAATTTCATCAGATGTGATACTGTTCACTTTACTTTTTTAATATATCATGTTAATAATTCTTTATTAAAAATAAACTAACATTGAAAGTTGAAACTGATTTGATATGATAAATGAAAAAAAAGTTAAATATAAATTCAAAGAGTATTAATTCTTTTATTTTGAATTAAAAGCATTGAGTGAATTAAATTATTCTTGACTGACAACAAAATTCATCTGTACATAATGTCAACTACAAATCTTTTGATTTTATGTTTTAAATAAAAGTTAAAAGAATCAAGAGATATCAATTCAACGCAATTCAAATGATGTTAAAATGTTGTATAAGCAGAAAAGTCAATTATGCAAAGTTTTCATCTACATGACAGCATTTTCTCTAACAGTCACAATTGATTTACAAAGATGATTGATGACATGTCAATGTCAGTAAGAAATAAAAAGATATTTAGTGAAAAAGTTGATTTCAGTATGAAAGTCATGATTACAAGTGATTAAAGAATTTGCAATTCATTGACTGCATCAATATACTGAAACATCTTCATCACATTGACAGTATCATTAAGTAATTAATGAAAAGATATCAAATAAAATAGTTGATCTCAATCTGAAAGTCATAATTACAGTGCTTGAAGAAGTAGTAATTCATTAATTATGCTGATATATTGAGAAGACTTAAACTCATTTTCTTTACTTAACATTAAGTCATATATTTATTTACATGAAAAATTGAGAGTGCAGAAAAATGATCAAAATGCATTCTCTTTTATTAATCAAAGTCAATCATCAAACAATTGCAATTGCACATTTATACTAACAATTCATTCAACATTTACATGACATAAGTCAAATTAAAAGAAGAAAAGAGTTATTCAATACAATCACACTTTATCTTCTCATCATATGCATCTCTCTTTCATCACATATTTCTCTGTGCAATGAATGATAATCATTGAGTAAAAGAATACAGCTTTATGTATGTTACAATCATGAACATCACAAATGTAAAGAAAACATCTTTCATTTTTGAATCAAGAATTGAATTGAGACATCATTGTATAAAATATTATCAATGAAGAGCAAAGCAAAGACGATGCATCATAAATGAACAACACAAACATTTATTAAGAGTTTACTTAAGCATCACATGCTGAATGAAAGCTATAAATGCAAACTTGATATATAGTTTCATGATCATTGTTTCAATGATGCAAAGTCATTGTATAAACAACAAGTGATTTTCTTTCTCAAAGAGTTTTGTTTACTTAATAGAAATAGCATAAAGTTTCTCATGAGTTAAGTTTAAATCAATGTCATAAGAGTGTATGAATTCAAATCAAATCAAATCAAATCAAATCAAATAATTTTTAAAAAAAAGTGATAATTATTCATGAATAAATTGATAACAAGATTCATTTATACATGATGTTGACTATGAATCTTTTGATTTTATGTTCTGAATAGAAGTTAGAAGAATTAAGAGATTTTAATTCAACATAATTCAAATGATGTTAGAATGTTGTGTAAGTAAGAAAGTTAATCATGCAAAGTTTTCATCTACACGACAACATTTTTTCTAACAGTCACAATTAATTTACAAAGAAGATTAATGACATGTTGATGTCAATAAAAGATGAAAAGATATTTAGTGACAAAGTCAATCTCAGTATGAAAGTTGTGATTACAAGTGATTAAAGAATTTGCAATTCATTAATTATGTTGATATACTGAAACATCTTCATCACATCAACAATGTCATCAAGTAATTAATGAAAAGATATTAAATAAAATAGTTGATCTCAGTTTGAGAGTCATGATTACAATGCTTGAAGAAGTAGTGACTCGTTGATCACGCTGATATATTGAAAGAACTTGAACTCATCTTCTTTACTTGACATCAAGTCATATATCTATCTACATGAAAAATTGAGAGCGCAGAAGAATGATCAGAACACATTCTTTTTATTGATTAAAGTCAAATCATTTAATGATTGCAATTGCATATTTATACTAACAATTCATTCAACGTTTGCATGACATAAGTCAAATCAAGAGAAGAAAAGAATTATTTAATACAATCACATTTTATCTTTTCATCATGTGCATCTCTCTTTCATCATATATTTCTCTGCTCAATGAATGACAATCATTGAGCGAGAGAACACAGCTATCAACTACAATCATGAGCATCACAAATGCAAAGAAAACATCTTCATCTTTGAATCAAAAATCAAATCAAAACATCATTTGTAAAGAATACTATTTATGAAGAGCAAAGCAAGAATGATGTAACATAATTAAACAGCATAAACACTTTCATCAAGAATTTACTAAAGCATCATGCGCTGAATAAAAGCTATAAATTCAAACATAATATATAGTTTCAAAACTCACTGTCTTGACGACGTTGAAGTCATCATATAGTCGATGAACGATTTTCTTTCTCAGAGAGTTTTGTTCATTTGATATAAATATTATAGTTTTTCTCATGAGTTGAACTTAAATCAATATCACAAGAATGTATGAATTTAAATTAAATTATTCATAAATAAATATATATTATAATTCACATTATTTGACATTTTTATGTTAATTGATGCAATTATCATTACATTTAACTAGTATTTGCATGTTCATTTGATTTTTATGATAGTGCAGTTGTAATACAAAGATCATTTTGAATAATTAGTTTTTTGATCTTGTAATCAATTAATTGATTTATTTAATGATTAAAGATGATCAGTCAAGAATGAAGAGATTTGTTCAGCTAGTACTACATTAAAGTCGCTTTAGTTATATTTTTCAATCAACTCAATCTTACATAGCAATATCTTAATCACTTCACGTCTTGAAATCTCAGTTATCACAACGTATTTAAATGTTGATTGATTAATTCATACTCAACAACTCACTAGAATCTTTGAGAAAACGAAACAGGTCTGTAAAACACTTAGTCGAGATGCTTCTCTCTGTTCTGAATGATGACTGTCTGATAAATCAAACGAATCTTTTAAATTCATGAGCTGAGAATTTAAAGGGTTAACACTGACGAAAGAAGAAGAGCGAGGGTTCGGGAACAATATTCATCATTGTCTCATGTAGAACGACATTTGTGAACTGAGAATAGTAGCAAACGATGGCTAGGTTCACGCGGTTCTCAGCTCGTAGGTGACATCACCTTGATAATCAAATGCTTCACACACTCAACCTGAATGCATGATGCTCGCTAGCTTGTATCTAATGTGCAGTTCTGTCCACCCTCATGGCGATCACTCACATCGTTCGTATTATCGACGATCTTAGGATCAGGTTTGGCGTCGTCTCGTGAAAACGTGGGTGAAGATGCGCTCGAAGCAGAGCCTAACGTTGTACAGCGTAAGTACAGAAGATGATGAAAATTTGTTTTGACTCGAACCTTTCTTGTTACGTATGGTCTTGATCCTCGTTCGTAGAAGCTCGAACACGACATTCTCATCTTGCAGAAGCTTATCAGCAATGTAGCGATTGTCGGTTTCTCGTAAATGCTCAAGATAGCTTGCGACCTTCGCTCGCTGAATGTCGGCGCCCAAACTATGAGGATCAGGGCCGAGGAATCGACCGGCTTCTTCTCTTGCTTTCTTCATGTCACGTTCAGCGAGACCCAGGGCCTTCCATTTTGGTGGCATTTTGTATCCCAGTGCTCAATATTTGATGTCGTAAATCTTGTGTTCGTTAATTGTAACCAATGATATGAGGGCTAGTTTTCCTAAACGCTGGTTGGTGGAGATATCCGAGATATCCGAGTTATCCATGTTGATGTGTGCATGACCATGCTAAAGGAGCAAGACCATAGAAATTGGTTTGAACCAGTACTTCTGGTTTGTCTCGCAACATTAATCTAGCTGCCTCCGTTGGCAAGCTAAATTGGCACCTCTGCGTAGCGTCCAGTCATTTCTCTCTGTTTGGCGACTGCTGCTTCGATGCACCAAAGCACATTCGTTCACCATCGAATTACACCCAGCCATATTCGTAAGACACCTTCGAATGAAGTGAAAAACTGGAATGCAACCCTGTCTGGTAATCCCATGCGGACAGGCTGCGAGCAATGTGCGTCTCAATGGGTAGAGAGCTGGAAACAATGTGGTATACAATGACCCCAGGATAACGCTACCACCATGAATGTCTTGCAAGGTTACTCACAAAACATGACTGAAATGCCATACGAAAATCGAAACTGGACCTTGCGGTTTTCCGGTAGCAATTCCATCTTTGGGTTTCCCACCGGAGAACGCTCAAAGGCAAGATCCGCGAGCGCATTACACGGCAATCAAAGGACAGGGTTATGACCAGCTGTGTTGGTCATGATGTAGTCCAGCTAAACGATAGTAACTTCGGAAGTACTCGTATACGGCGAATACCAGTCCCATATTTGGCTTGTCATCCAGCTTGTCTCTTTCATCTTTTCCAAAAGGGTTGCCCTCGCCATGACCGATTGGTTTCACCCCCACGCTGTGTCCTTCTCGACTGTGGCGTCTCATCGACAACGTCAATGAGCCTCGACAAATCACGATCGGCGAAGCCCTTGCCACCCTGGATCCCGTCATAGATTCTTGGAATCCCCAACCTGCCGGTACCACCCCGCCAACACCCAACCGCTCCGCACAACCAAGTGCTTCTATCTTGAGAACAATTTTGACCTCTTCCAAGAAGTCTCTATTGCCAATTGCAACTACTATAATTCCTGAAGGTCCTATTGTCCGCGATGATCCTGTCTGCTTGAACAGGAAACGACAATTACATAGGAGGGACAGGGGAAATAGTGCACCGTCCTCTTTGCGACACGAAAGAAAGTACGAGCATGAGTCCATTGACATGGTCCAAGCAAAAAGCGAGGGAGGACTTTCCATGACCGTCTGAGCTAATTGATAGATACAAGCAAGCAATGATTCTACCCATTCATAACTCAAACTCTCCAAAGCGGATCAATATGTGACGCATCAATCTTCATGAAAAGCTTGGTAATCCCTTTTCCTTGTCCCAGCGCCCACCTGTCTCAGGAGGCGAGTAGTTCCCGATCACTTGACTTTGGCACAATGACTTAGATTACCGCCGCGGAATATCGACGTCTTATACATGCTTCATTGCCATACTAGAACACTTGCGTCAGCAATTAGTCACAATTGAAGTGAACATCATCTCACTATAAGGTGTGCCATCTAAACTGCACTGGTCCCACTGCTATCCATCTCTAGTACAAATAGTACGACTTCCATCACTTGTGACCCTCGTCCCCTTTTACGGGGTCTCAGCTCTCCGGAGAAGGAGTAGATAAGAAATACCAGTTAGCCAGCTCAGACCTAACGTAGCATTATGAAGAATGATATACCTCGCCAAGTCTGTCTTCAGAATGTGCTCCCAGTGAGACATCGTAAGGCGTTGACATATTGACACAATGTGTCTGTCTTGCCGATTTCGCCGACGTAATTTAGTTTTACTGATGTGTGTCTTGCCACATTCCCATACCTCAAACAAGCTACAGTACAGTTGCTTAGTGTACTTCTAGTGGGAAAGGTTCTTCCATAGTACCAGAAACACAGGTCTTTCATTCTGAGTTCGAATCGATGAGCTATAGTACTTGGTTAACCAATTCTACTGTTTTGATTAACGGGTATTGTTTTTTACGAATGAACTTTCACACGTTCACCTATGGACCTTCCGATTAGTGCTTCATCTGCAACATGGATTAGTCGTGGATAAGTTATCAATCTATCGGTTTCATACCTATCATTGAAGGATTTTGAGTGCGAATCTTATGGATCAACCAATCACCACGTAAGAATCTAGGTTTTGACCCTTTACGGTCGTCAAGTATGCCTATAAAAAAAAGAGAAACCGTGTCTCCTGGCTTAAGCAGTGATGACCCACTTCCTTGAGCAAGAGTCTCCGAAGTAATGATGGGCATGCTGCCTAATCACTATAGGAAAGTGCGGTACCTCCTCACTTCTATACGGTCCAATCTTTCGCTGGCGGCGGTCGGAAGCGAGAACCGCACACCTTTCTATTGATACAGCGTCCTCGTGTTTCTGACAGCTACATTATTCAGCTTTCGTGCTTTTGAACACATCTTTGGCCTTCATGAATGAAAGATCGGCAGAAAATCGATACCAAGCAGCTGTTTGCTTCCCACGAAATTGATTAACCCAACAATCTTTATAGCCGTCTCGTTGATCAGTGGCTGGTCTGCTCAATCGGCATTCGTAGCCGTAGAGCTCTCAGTCCCGCTGGGCTTCGCCACCAGCGCATGCAGACGGGAGAATTGGGAACTCCGTGGGAGTCTTGGTGAACTGATCAAGGGCCGCATTCACGGACAGGTTCCCAAGCCACCTGGTATCGACGGCGAAGAGTTATACAAAGACAAGAGTCACCCAAACTCGCTCGGTTCGGAGAATAAGCCTCAAATGAAACCTTTTCGAATGTTCCCACTTCTGCTGGTTTCGGCGATCTCTCTACAGCGTCTACGTCGACATCGCACACATTCTTCGAGACATTGTTCCAGGTTCACTCCGCAATAATACCCTACTCTAACCGGTTTATTCGTTTCGCTTCCACAGATGCTCTTCTGAGCTGTCGCAATTCACTTGACCTGCATCTTTATTCATGTCGTTATTGCTAAGGGGTTCATATTCTGCTTCGGAAAGCCGGTCGATCGAAACTTGTTGAGACTAGCTATTATCATTTCACCTGTGCTCACGCTACTTGTTCCGGGTGGCATGGGAGACGTTTTCAAGGGCATGGTGGTTTGGACTCTCTCTTACGCCCTGTGTTTTCGTTGCCCTCAGCACTAGCGCTTTGAGAGTGCTCTTGCAGCCCGAAACACTCAAAGCGTGCGCAGCGGTTTGGCTCATTTATCGCAGTGCATCAATGTGCATTGGCCTTGCTTTCGCCCCGCTCGTGATTCGCCATATCAACGAGAGTTTGAGTCTTGGCGCAAAGAAAGAAACACATCTCTTAGTTCAGGAGACAGAATTCTTTACTCTCTAGTCGACAATAAGATAATGTGGAACTAAGGGTGTTGCAGGGGAAATCGCGTTTTCTCCGTGTAATTTACAACCGATTCCCATTTCTCTATATGCAACCACACTCAGTGTATCTCAGGGGTCTCTTCGCGTCTACCCTGAGTGGCGATTCCAATATTGCATGGAATATACTGCGACTAGTATGGTTCCTTCAACCGTCCTCGAAGGCATACGATTCAATGCAATATGTATTTGAGCTTTCGACCATGTTTACTTCATACTATTAGTGTATCGGCTGTATGGTCTCATTACACCTTGACATTTGTAATGTGTTTCCACTGAAGAACCAGCCTATTAATGTCGGTGAAGCCTTTTATTGCACCATCATATTTGAACTCGAAATTAGCAACTGTTCCTTCAAAGGCTGGCCTCGAAGCCTTCACCATTGCAGATAACCTTCGGTTTAGCGTAAAATGCAGCGACGTCTGCGTTCATCAAAGCTTAGCGATGAACGATCCAGAGTATTTTTTCCCGAGATTTTCTCACGCCCGGTACACAAGGCTGGCGACAAAAAGCCCAATCACCAGTCCACCGAGGACGACAGCGAAGATCCCGTAAGCAGTCTTTCTTCCCAGTCCCAAGCTCTTTCGGACAAAGTCTCTATTCAAGTCACGTCTTATTAAAGGAAGTGCGAACAAGAACCCTACTCCCGCCACCCAATATCCAGCAGGAATGATTACGGCCAAGGCGACTTTTGTACTGGCAATATATGCCGGACTGCCACTTGTGTCGCCCCTTAAAGCCAACCCAATGATTTCTGGACCTGCAGAGTATACAAGGACTTGAATTGCTGCCCATAACCCTAATCCGAAAGTCTTGTATCGTGGCGGTAATAAGAGCACAACCAAACTATTCAATGCGCCTAGCCAGAGCTCTGCGGTGAGGTACGCGGCGCTCATGGTGCCGTAGAGTATATTAACGCCCTTGTCCTCACCGCCTCCAGCAACAGATCGAGAGAAGATCATTAGAAGAACGAAGAGTGAAGATACCATACCACCAACTCCGGTCAGATAGATAGGTACCATCTTTGTCCTCCGCCAGAAATATGAGGTCAAAAACCCTCCAAGAAGAACAGCGACAGATCCGACCACACCCACGATAATTCCATAGCGAGAGAGAAGATCTGGATGGGATGGATACAGACTCGAGAGATATGTGGGCATATAATATCCAAATACATTGCCCGAGAGCTGGCGAAAGGACGCCGAGAGTGTGAGCAGCCAGAAAGAACGCATCCGTACAAGATAGCTGAAGGTAGCTGCCAGATCTTTGCGTGCATACGCAAGCTTTGATTTGGTGGAGGTCAAGTGAGGATGCTCTCCCAGATGATTTAGAGACCTAGATTGAACCAATGAGGTCTGTCGCAGAGGCTCCTGGACAAGGAGCCGAACGAACACCGCCACGACAATACCTACGATTCCAATGGCGATCAAAGCTGTATTCCACGGGGTATTTGTCCTAGCAAATGCCACAGCGATCTGGCCGCTAACTGCTTCGCCAATGTACACACCTACGTACAATATGCTAGACCCTGAATTAGCAGACACAGGGGAGGACAACCTTCCATGTGGCACTGCTGACGTACCTTTCACCGATAAAAACGTACTCTTTACCCATCAAGTCACTGATGAGACTTACACTGAGTGCCTCTACTGGTGCCTGGCCAAGGCCCATCCCAATACGTGCCAGCAGGATCTGCCAGAAGTTCTGGCTCAAGCCTTGAAAGATCGCACAGAGGCTCCACCATATTGCGGCAACAGTTAAAACCCATACTCTAGCACCGGTATAATCAGCAATAAAGGCCGTTGGTAACGCGAACAACGCATAGACGATACCGGTGGCATAGCCAGACAGAATACCATAAGCCGATGGCGATAGACTTATGGAGGCCACCACCTCGGTCTGAAAGTATGAAAGGATAAATTTGTCGTATTGCGCAAGAAAGTAGTTCAAAAAGAGAAGTGTGAGTGATATGACGATACGCCATACGGGCACGGCGGGTCTGTTTATCAGATCACCCTGTACATGTCGAACTTCCACTGTTTCCTCGTGTTGGAGAGCCTCAGCATTTACACCTATCTCCAAAGAAGGCTTTTCCATGTTGTATTTTCCGCTGCCTCCTTTGTCGCAGGATACGAGGTTCTGGTGTTCGTGTAGAGGAGTCTTGCTTGTGCAAATGACAAGGGGCCCGAAGTAAGAAGAATCAAACAGTTCCACTTCTCTGCGTTCTCGGATCGTTTACTGCAAATGGAGCAACAAGTTTCAGATGCGATTGTGGGGAAGTGGGGAAGTGAGGAAGACTGACTTTTAGTATACCGTAGGTATTATAACATTACCCTTACTTTGTACTGTAATTTTTCCACATCCGGGTGTTTGATTAGGAATCAGGTCTCATCCGCCAAGAGCAGCTCAACGCCAGCACAGTCCAAGCAACTCTTTGAGCGATCCCAACCCCCACAAGACTAGCCATGATCCAGCACCACCATTCAATCGCCCTTGGCCAAGCCAGCATGGCCGTTAAGATCAGTCCGCTTTCCATGCCTTCGATTAGCGCAGGCCTCATAATCACGCTTGTCAGCTCTTTGGCTTGGGCTCCACCTTTTGATACCCTTTTCTCGGCGACGGCAGCAACGTAGAACAACACGAAATTGTTGATATGAAAGGAGGCTTCGAGGACCGCAACTGCTTTCCAAGCACCGGCCGTGTCATTCCACCCAGCTGCTACGCCAATGGGTATTGAGGAGTAGACGATGAAGTCCCCCAGCAGGTCCAGAAATCCGCCAAGGTCTGAAGCAGTCCCGCGATGGCGAGCCAAAGCACCATCCAAGCAGTCGAGAGCACGATTGAGCGCCCAAAGTATGAGGGAGATTGTAGTGCTTGTCATACTGGCAAAGTAGCAGGAGAGAAGTCCTGCGGAAAAAGCGGCGGTAGTTATATGGATTGGAGTGATGAAGCGTGGCACATATTGGCACACAGGCTGGAAGATGCCATCTTTTAGCAATCGCAGCTGAATATCGAACATGATGTATCAGGATAACGAGTTCTCCAATACTTAGTTCTCCAATACTTAGTTCTCCAATACTTAGTTCTCCAATACTTAGTTCTCCAATACTTGAATCTACGCATTTGAGGAAAGAGCAAAGAAACTAATATATGAGTAATTTTACACAGATGAAATACGCTAACGTATAATACCGGCCGTGGCTTGAACTTGAAATTAGGCTTCTTTGGTGATGATGATGAGAGTCTCTTCAATTCTTTTGCATCGATCCTTGCACTTCACACCCTCGAACATGGCCAATGAACTCGATCTTTCCACTCCTGGCGTCCTAACGGATTGCACTCGTCTCCCCCTACTCTTCGACCTTCAGTTGGAGTATACTGGCGGTAATAAGCATTGCAGTTCATGATGCGGAGTCCTCCAGTCTTCATCAACCCTCCCCCAACGGCCTTGGTTCCGCGCCTCTGTCTTGGCTAGCTCGTGGGAAGTGCCCCCTCCTGGTTCCTTCCATTTACCAGCCATACCTCGATATAGCCTATGCCTACCTCTATACATTACAGCTTTACAAATCCTCCACGTTCGAGACTTTCTGGACTGTTCTGTGCTACGCAATCATCGAGCCCCTCTTCACCTACAGGTTTGGACACAATCCACACCTGCGCTTAGCTGTACAGAATGACAGAGATACCGCTCAACCCAAGCTTCCCAAGCTACAGAGGCCATCGAAACGGTTAAGAGAAGGTCTCGCGCCTCTTCTACTTCTTGACCTCATCATGATCAAGAAGTTCAGCGGTGTGCCTGTTGAAGATATGGCTTTTTCCGGCAATTACGATCCCAATACCGTACTCATGCGAGGCAATTTCCTAGCACCAACTCTTCATCGATTCACCCTTAACTCTCCGTTTCAAACGCAGCGCGCCTTGCCCCTTCTACCACCTACAAGTCGGCAACTGGCCCTGCAGCTGGCAACGAGTCTCTTCATATATGATGCCGTATTCTTCCTCTTCCATCTGGCTTTACACAAGATATCCGTGCTCAGGAGGATTCACAAGGTGCATCACGGACACGCCGAGATCAATCCACAGATCACCAACCAGTTGGACGTCATCGAAAGACTAGGACTGGTGTTACTGGCCAACTTCTCGCTCAACATCATTGGCTCGCACGTTCTCACTCGTACACTTTTCGTGCCAATATTCGTATGGTTGTTGGTGGAGATACATTCGGGCATGGACTTGGATTGGGGATATGACAAGCTGATGCCACAGGGTTGGGCGGCCGGGAGTAAGAGGCATAGCCAACATCACCAGACCGGTACAAGATGTTATGCACCCTTCTTCAATTGGTGGGATAACGCCTTCGAGTGCGTAGCCGGGGCCTAATATCATGACCCGGACTCAAACGTTCAACTGAAGTCGGGAGGATCAATGAAACCTTGAAAGCGGCTTTTGTATTCGGCGACAAGATCCTTCAAATCTTGAGCTCGGCACGGCGCAAATATATCCATAAGCCATCCCCTCGGCTTGTGACTCGAGAGGCCCAGTTCCGCTAGCAGCATATCCGTATAATCAACCATGTCAAAATAGAACCAGCTACCCAGCTCTCCCTTATTCAGATACCGTCTTCGACACCACGCCACAGTCTTTGCAACCTCCCCTTCAGTTCGTGTCTTCTCCTTCATGAGTAATGTGGGCTCAGACTCAAGGGTTGAGGGATACAGGTTGCCGTCCAGATATGCGACAGCCCATAATCCTTGTACTTCGGCGGCACGAAAGTTATTTCCAACGACTAACTTGCCGAGGAAGACAATTGAGTGATCTCTAATATCATTAAGAGGAACCATAGCTCTGTATAGACGGAACGGCGTGTGTGTAGATTTCGACTTGTGGTAAGCTGGAGGATGAGCGAGCGCAGGGAATCGGGAAATAATTTCAGTATCCTTGAGGTCTTCAAGCTCCTTCCAGCGGGATTCCTTCGTGGGATCAAAGTCAGAGAGGGATACTGGAAGTCCAAGCGCTGATGCCATAGACGCTGAATATAGAGGGCTAAGAGGAGTCCAGCCGGTACAGTAAACCAGAACATCCAAAGGTAAAGTGTAAGGTAATTTCTTTTCGGAATCTGTCTTAGGTGATAGAGTGATAGAGTTAGACGATAGACGGTCGATAGATTGACGGTAGACATGAACTTTAGTCGCAATCGTCGGATATAAGTCCGGGCGCTGGTTTACGCCCGAACTGTCGTTTTGCCAAAAGACCCTAAGTCGCGAGCATACCATTAGCATTCTCCTTCGCCTTCAAAAACATACTCATGCGTACGGTGTATCCGGCTCTAAACTCGCAAACCCATTTTCCCTTCCCTCATCCCTCCCAAAATCCGCTTTCTTTCTATTCTCGCTATCCACCCTCTCCCACATCTTCCTTACCATCCACCTACCTACCTTTGATCCATGCAAGAACCGTTCCATCCATGTCGGCTGCCCAAACCGAAAAGGGTTCGGCAACCAGCTGGCCGTGAACCTAGTATAAAAGCTGTCATTCGCGTTCTTGTACGGTCCCTTCCCCTCTGCTCCCAGGAACGCAGCTGGACCATTTCCTCCCTCACGGATGATCCACGAGACAGACTTTCCGGCCTTTGCAGCTGCATAGGCAACGTCGGCGGCTGACTTGCCGCCGCCGAGTACGGCGACGTGCTGGCAGTTCGGATCGCCGAGGAAGGAGGACTCGCCGAAGGATTTGTGGTGAAGGGTGAGGCCACGGAAGGAATCTTGGCCAGGGATGTTTGGAATGTAAGGGAGGGATGTCAGGCCGGTGGCATCGATAAGGCGGGAGGTGGTAAAGACCTGAGAGTTGGGCGTACAGGTGATTTGCCACGTTTTGTTGGGAAGTTTGGAGATGTTAGTGACGGTAGTGCTGAAGCGAATGCGAGAACGGAGGTTTTGGTCGTTGTGGATGTGAGAATCTAAGTAGGATTCCAAGTACGCTGTGACGTACTTCGCAGGGAAGAAATTGTAGTATTGCTCTGATGCAGGGATGGGTGGTAGTATGCGGTCCGAGAATTCGGCCATGGATGTTGGGGTTTGAGTCCAGAATGCATCGTAGATTCTTTCTGTTTCTGAGAGTGAGCAGACGCACTATGGAAATGCAGAGGTAAGGGAGCACAAGTTGGATTTCCTTTTGGGTTTGCAATGTGGTCTTGCAAGCGCTCGAAAACGCAATAAATAGAAGGGTCAACGACTAGGAAAAGGCTGTTTCCGAGTTGTTTACGGGTTGTTTATAAGTGATTATTGATATATGAAATAATTCGAAATTTCAGATATAAGCACTACAAGCGAAAGCGAAGTAAGAATAGGAAATATTTTGATATTACTTGCACTCCACACTCCTCCAGCCACATCGTCGGATTCAAAGATTGTAAGTTTCGCTTCAGGATGGATGTCGAGATAATATCGTGCTGCTTGAATTCCATAAAGGCCTTCCTTTATCAGCCAGCAGTCACAACGATCATCTGAGAAGTAAATGGAGCGTACCAGAACCGATGATTACAACATCCAACTCCTGATGACTTTGCTTTTTTGACATTGTGTAGTAGAGGAAATGAGATGGTAAGATTTCTCTGGATAGAATAGAGTACATTGAGAGCAGCCATTGTGATGAAAAGTTCAGAGTGACGCGCTTGATCCGGTTTGCCGCACCCGAAATGAAAATTTCAAACGTCTCCTCTCTCCGGCCAACCATCCGTTTCCCCATCTGTGTTGCAAGCAGTATTCCACAAAATCCTCAATCACCAATGTCCGTACCCCGCACCAAGCTCATTCTAAGCGAAGAATGAGCTTGGTGCGGGGTACGGATACACCTGTAAAACACTCACCAAGCTTGCTCTCCATCGCAATCCCACAATTCGAAAAAATGCCCTCAACACTGTACATCCTCTATAACGCCGACGCCTCAATAATGGGCAAGCTATCCTACGGCTACAAGAAACTCACCTCTCAATCAAAAGACGGGCCCATATGTGCAGCATGCGACATCACCCACGGGGGCCTTCATCTGGACGAAACGGCTGGGTGGAAGGAAGCGAAGCAGCAGATTGCTAAGGAGGGAGGTTTGGAGATTAAGCAGTTGCACCGGGATGAGTTGGATGATAAGGTGTGTGTTTACTGAATATTTCTACCACTACTACTATTACTCCTATATACTGAGGAGTTTAGACGAAAAAATATGTGGATTCGAATGGTCTACGCTTTCCAATGGTCCTTTCAGGCGACAACGAGGGTAGTCTGAAAGTCGTAATGGACAGTTCGGAACTGGGCACTTGCGCTGGGAACCCACAGCAATTTGTGAATAAGCTGAGAGAAAAAGGCGCGTTGTCCTCGTCCGTATGAGCCTCTTCGTGCTTGGTGTTCAAAGTAGCTACAACCGTTGTTTGAAGTAGGCGTCAGAGTCAAAGATCTAATAGGTTTTTCTGCACGATCTTGACATTCACCGCCTTGGTTGGCCTTTGTGTTGGTAGCTGTTTCATATCTCTTGCCCATTCTTCTGGCCGCACATCTGCCTGCCTTCCAAGCCAACCTTGTACGCCGCGAGGAATGTTCTCTGCATGTGCCTGTATGTCCAACTTCGTGTTCGATCCAGAATTTGTCGATAAGATTCCAATACAGGTTTTAGCAACTGTCATAGCCAGTCTTTCGAGCAAATTCTGCAGACGCCTGAAATAAATAAAAATGCCACTCCTACCCTCGCAGATTGCTCTGATATCCTCCGCTCTGGGCTATCCTGTTCTCTTACGACTGCTTTGTGGCTCCAAGCCATCACCTTGGCGCTTTTCGAAATCCATCAAAGCAATCTCCACCCTCCACTCCACCCTCCTTACAATCCTTGCCCTTTCCGCTCTCCGGCAGCTGCAATGGCAGTCATCGGAGACTCCAGCGGAGCTATCCAATTCCTCAAAGGCTCATATTGCAGGTACCGGAGGATACCCCGACGACAGCCACAACCCGTTCATTACCGCAAAGTCAGAGTTTGCCAATACTATCACGGCGATTGAGGCTGGGTACCTTTTGCAAGATACGTTTGCTTTAGTATACGAAGCCCGTTTGCATGGAAGTGCCAAGAAGTTGGACAAGACTCTCATGACCCATCATGTGGGCATTGGTACCGCTCTTCTTGTTCTGCACTACTATATCGCACGTGGCCGTGAAGCTGGCATATACGTTATTGTCATGTTTCTGTTGATGAACTCGTCCACTCCAATCCTCAATCTACGATGGTACCTTCGCAATTTCGCGGCTCAGAGAAGAAAGTCTATATTAGTAGCTGATGCCGCGTTTGTCGTCAGCTTCTTCCTGGCTGGAATTTGGCTCGTTTCAAAGATCCTTGCTGTTTATGGAACGTATCATGGATGGACGGCTTGGGAAACATTTAGATACGGGCTACGAACGTCTTGCAAAATTGGTACGGGCTCTTTGTGGGTCGCAAACCTGGGCTGATGGACTATGCTTGTGATGAATACATTCAGCAGGACGAAGAATTCCAGTTTCATCTTCGGCGGCCAATGAAATGGACGAGGGTCCCGAATAGCAATGCGACAGTAATGCAAGATTAAGGTACATTATTTGCTTTCTAGGGTATGAAAACAGCATGAACAGTTTCGAACCGGTTCAAACCTAATGGCCCAAATTACATGAACCGAAAGCAGTCAATAACCTTCTGGCCTCCTCTTTCCAGGAAAGTCTGTACTACGATCCTACCATCTTGACCTTCTGGGTCATCTCGTAGATCGAAGCTCCCCTCGACGCCAACACCAATAGAACGCCCTATGGACCAACGTTAGCAGAATTACAATATAAAACCATCCCTCTTACCGGAGATCTCATCATCCACTGCACATCTAACCACCGCATCCACAACATCTTTGGGATTTCCGACAGAGAACCCGTTGCTTCGGTACATCCCAACGAAATCTTTTGCCATAGGCGTATCCATTATGTCTGGGACAACGAGATTCATTCTACACCCTTTCTCCGCCATTGTCGATCGAGTCGCTCTAAAAAAGCCCCTTACCGCAGCCTTTGACGCAAGGTAATCGGCAATTGGCGGGAAGTCGATATAGCTAGCCAGTGATCCGAAAATGATCAACGATTTTTGATCGCCAGAGATGCTGTGGGGTGGGGAAAGTAGAGAAAAGTAATGTTCAGCAAGTCGGCTAGTGAAGTAGATTCCTTTGAAGTTAACATCCATTACAGCCCCGACAGTCGGAGGCTCCTGCGGATCTTTATCGAGAGATACCGGCTCGCTGCTCGGTAAGATAAAAGGGGAACCTAAGAGGCCTGCAGCTGCCACAACTATATCCAGACTCTGATTCCGGGAGTGGGCTATTGCGGATTTAAAGGCGGCCACTTGAGAGGACCAAGAGATCACGTCAGTGTGAGCGAAATTGACGCTTCGTTCGTTAGAGGTTGATACGCAAACCATCCCTAATGCCAATAGGTACTATTTAGGGAACTCCACACCTGTATCCTTTGGATGTAAGTTCTTTCGCATATTCGTTTCCTCTCTGTTCGTTGATGTCCGCGATGGTGACGTGGGCCCCATGCTCGGCGAATGTTGCAGCTATGCCTGAACCTAGTCCTGATACTCCTCCAGTAATGAGGGCGGTCTTGTTCTTCAATTTCGAGATATCGATATACTTGTCAAAATCGATCCTTCCTGCCATGATGCCGAAAGCGATGAATTCAAATGAACCTCTAATATTCAAGATATGGAATATGCCAAAGTCTCTACTAGAGGACAATAGTGAGGCCTGAAACATGGAAGGCGTGTCTCATCAAGCTAGGTAGGTAGATACTAGGTAGATAGTTAGTCCCCTCAGCCTACGGAATCTGTGGTAGCGGTAGATCCGCGCACCTAATACCCACTCGGGGATCGCCTCTGTATAACTGGCCAAGACTGTAGCGGTTGAGTTCATTTGTTCTCGTGCAACATCAGTGTTGTTAATCCGGTGTAAATCATGCACAGTGTGATTGCAGATACATATCAATGGTACGGTGCGCATAGAAGAGGGAGTTGGAAGAGTGAAGACCTACTCCGGAACAGGTAAGCGCAGGCATAAGGGCGGGGCTCGGAAGTCTTGGCGCACCAAACGTACGTCATAACCGAGGACCCCCCCCCCCCCACCATCAGCCCTACACGGTGCTTGAAGTGTACTGTACTTTACTGCTTTCACCAACGTCGTAAAGTCATGATATTTCCAAAGAGCAGTGAATGAACCCGAGCTGCTCGATATCTCTATCATCTAGTCAATTGAATCTCTAATTGACGTACACGGCCATCAATCCTCTTCAACGATGACTACAATAGTCCTTGGAGCGCAAGTCGGGAAACTCCACCTCTTATCTTTGTGCTGCTGCTAACAGGTTCGTCAGTGGGGCGATGAGGGTAATGCAGTTGCAATCCTGTGAAATCACGGCTACTACGGCTGACATCCATCAAGGAAAGGGGAAGTTGACGGACCTACTCTGCTCTTCCATGAGCGTATGTGCCAGGTCCCAGGGAGGTGAGTTCTTCTTTCTAATGCCAGCTGTAGGAAAAGCCAGCTAACTCCGCCACAGGTCACAATGGTATGCCTTCCACTCAGAATCCCCGTACCGACACACTCGGGACTGAAATCTAACAGCTGGTCACACAATCGTCGCGGACGGCATAAAGTTCGATGTCCACTTAATACCCAGCGGTATCGTTACGCCGGGGGTCAAGAACCTCGTGGGCTCAGGCTGTGTCGTTCACGTACCTAGTTTTCTCCAAGAACTCGAGTCATTAAAGAGCAAAGGGGTGAACACAGAGGGTAGGATATTGATCAGTGATAGAGCGCATGTAATATTCGACATGCATTTATTAGCCGACAAGCTCGAGGAAAAGAGGTTAAGAGAGGGAAGATCAGGCAAAAAGCTTGTCAATGGGGAGAAGGGTGGAAAAGAGATTGGAACGACCATGAAAGGCATAGGTCCTTGCTATACGACAAAGGCTGCGCGTGTTGGGATACGACTACATCAGGTTCTGGATAACCGGGAAGAAATGAACAAATGGTTGAGAGCCATGGCCGAGGACATGAAGAATAGGTATGATGGATTTGAGGGGTACGATGTGGACGAGGAGATCAAAAGGTTTGATGTGAGGAACCCACCATTTCTTGAGCTTACGAAATATACCGCTGACGACACGCTTCAGAGCTATCGGGAAACGCTACAACAGTATAGGATCGATGCTGTACTTATGATGAGCGAAGCACAAGCAGCAGACAAGCCAATCCTTGTCGAAGGCGCCAACGCTCTGATGCTCGATATCGACCACGGGTACGGTGTTCTTGATCCGAAAGGTCACAACAAGACTGACCGTTTCCAGAACATACCCCTTTGTCACCAGCTCGTCGACGTCGACAGGCGGTGCGATTTCAGGTCTTGGCATCAACCCTCTCAAGATTAAAGAAATAATAGGCGTAGTCAAATCTTACACTACGCGGTAAGCTCACCTGGCATTCAACCCCTTTATAAGAATTCCACGACTGACACTCCTCAGAGTCGGGGGCGGACCCTTTCCGACAGAGCAGCACGAGGAAGCCGGCCATAAGCTCCAAACCATCGGCCGCGAAATCGGCACCACCACCGGCCGTCCCCGCCGCTGCGGCTGGCTCGACCTTGTGGCCCTCAAATACTCGCACGCCGTCAACCACTACACCTCGCTCAACCTGACCAAACTCGACGTTCTCGACACTTTCCCATCCATCAAAGTCGCCGTTGCCTATAAACTCTCCTCGGAGGGTGGCATACTGAAGAGTTTCCCGGCCAACTTAGATGTGCTGGAAGGGTGCGAGGTCGTGTACGAGGAGCTACCTGGGTGGGAGAGCGATACGACGGGGGTGAAGACGTTTGAGGATTTGCCGGAGAACGCGCGGGCTTATGTGAGCTTTGTGGAGGAGAGGGTGGGGGTGAGGGTGAAGTTTATTGGGACGGGGCCGGGGAGGAAGGATTTGATTTTTCGGTGATGGGATTAGAGATTGGGGAATGATAGAGGGTGTGCACTGTAGATACAGGGTAGAGTAGGTTCTTGGTTTCAGACTATACCGTTTGTTCACAAAATGTTTCTCCAACTTGTCTGTGTTCCTTGGAAGATGCCGAGATAATAGCATGAATAGGAAGGATACTGCTCTCGAGACGGTAAATCCATTGTTTTTCTTCCAACTCTCTGAAACTTCCATCCACGGAATCGTCTTTTAGCCACTCTAAAACCAACCAACGTCTTCCGCATCGCCGAACTGTCCACCAGGCTACACGGAAGTAACAGCCATCCATTCCCATCTACAAACCGAGTCGGCCCGAATTCCTCTTCCGCGATACCAAACAACGTCGGTTTTCTCTTTTCCTTCCTGGTAGCTACCAAGGCATTTCTGTTTCATTGGCCTCCCACAAGTCAGTACGCGAAATCCTGAACCGACACCGCCCATGACCGAATAAACCATGTTCGGGCATGGTAGGTGTATGTACATAGTACTATATCGAGCGGTCAAACCAACAAGGGTGGCAATAATGCACGGGGCAAATTATGCTGTAGTGTAGCCCCGCTTGCACAGTTTAGGTTCCAGCACAGGCATCCCAAGTGCATGATATGTAATGTAGAGCCAAATCATAAAGCCATCTGAGACTGCCAGTATCAAGCATATCTTTGCCCGTTATCTTAACAAACCGAAAATAGAGGTGAGAGTCCACCCGAGAAGAGTTTTGCCCAGCCCTTGGCTTGATCATACGAAACGGTATCCCTTGGCTGTATCCCCGTTCATCTAATCATAAATCGTCACGCGGTGTCCCGGCTCTTGATCCCATCATCAACCTTTTCTGCCCCCGTGCGGAAAAAGCCCCAAAGCGCCAAAGCGCCTCCATCAAGCCCCCTGTAACTTTTCTACCTCCCTCAAACACACCCCCGCGGCCACCCACGCAAAGCTCACCAGCGCCCCGACCTTCTTCCTTACCCTCGTGGTATTGACCCCTACGGCCAAACACGCAATACTCCTCTCCAGCGCCTCCCTCTTCCCACCCCCACCACCACCACCGAACCCGACCCCCTCGTCATCATCATCATCCACGCAGTCGCCTTGGCGGATACAAGCGACGGTGTACGCGACGTCGCGCTCGTGTTTGTCCTTCATGCTGACGGAGAACTCGCGCTGGCGTTTCGACTGAGCGCCGTTTTTGCCGATGATGGCGCCGGCAAAGACTTCGATTTCGGAGATGAAGTGGGGAGGGTGCGTGGAGTAGGTGAGCATGGTTTCGGTGAGATTTTCTTCGTAGCTGTGGTTGCGTATGGGTGAGCTGTTGGGGGTTTGAAAGGGATTAGGGATTCGCGGGAGGAGGCTTACGCATCACGGACATCTCTAGCGAATTCGAGGAAGTGGCTCCATTGGATTAATGCTGTCTGCTTCTGCACGTATCGCCAGACAGCATCGATCAGACTCCGGGTATGATTGCGAATCCCGTTGTTGGATGTTGATTGCCGCTGGACTTCCTCGAAGAACTTGTGCTCGTCAATCGCACGGTACAATTTCCCAAGGACTTTGTGGCTCTCGTAATATCGCGTTCTTCGCGTTTCTGAGGGCGATTCTTCCAGGTCATCGTCTGCATCTTCCTCTCCCAATTCTAAATTTTCCACCTTGATCGCTTTCTCGATGAGCACGCGTGGACCAGGCGCTTGGAAATCGGGCTTGACGTTTGAGTATTTCGGCATTAAGGATAGATCGACCTAGGGTATGTCAATGTTTAATAGAAACGGCCCTTACAAGGGTTCACACAACTTACAGGTATTCCAGTCTTGGAAAAGTCGACCGCTATAGATGCCATGCCAGCCAGAACGATGCAGTCAGGATCCAAAGTTCCTTTCTCTTTCTGATCTGCCAGTGTTTGATGCAAGGTCGAGATTCGGCCCAATGCATCGTTCTCCATAAATCGGATGAAGAAGTCTGTCATATCCGACCGCGTTACCTCTCTTCCTATATCAATTGGCTTCGCAATTGGATAATCGGCTGGATCGACCTCCTTAGCTGGATAGAGGCTGCCATCGTAGATTATATTATACAGATCGCCATCTAAATCGCCGCCGCTAAGCTGCGATGGCAAGTCTCTGTCACCTTGGCTGCTGAAAACCACACAATTATGGAGTGCTCTCAAAGGAGACTTTGGAGGGACATCCACCGCAGTAACAACCCGCACGTCTCCTGGATGTAGGGCAGGACACCGCGTAATGACAACGTCGCCAGTAAGTATCGAAGGTGCTGTCTCCTCTCCATGCTGGGCAGAACAATATATTTGGCCCTCTTGTAGATAGTTGCTTTCGTCCATTATCCCTTGAATGTTTAGCTGTTGCCACTAGTGAGTGAACAACACGTACCATATAGCGTCATCCCGTTTACTACCAGAATACGAGACCTATGCTTGAGTTCGCGCAGTTGAACCAACACGGCCAGCTCCACGACGTTACGAAGGAAATCGTCATCGCTATAGTCAAAGTCAAGATAAAAAAGCCTGCGGATAAGAGTTGAAAGCCCGGCAGCTTTTCCAACCAGGTTTCGTTTAAGAAAGTAGGCCGCATTTATAGGCGATGATGCTGTGATACGGAGCCTTTCCACGGCTTCTTCCTGGAGCTTTAAGAAAGACTGATCAGGAACGCCTAGGTCTTCGAGTATCTTTATGACCTGGCGATTCAGATACATTGGCAGCGGCTTGAACCCAGCGCCGCATATTTCAATGTCAGTCGCTTTGGACCCTCCGAACTTGATCATGGACGGCCTCAGGCAGAGAGCGTCCCCTCGCAGTCTGTCATCCAGCGCAATCATACCTTTTGCCCCTGTCAATTTGAATAGTCAGCAGAGAGAAGGCTAGTATCCTGGGTGATTCATACCTGCAAATCTGATTTGAAGGAGTGTTGGCTTTAGTGTCCGAGATTCAGCATAGGCACCCCATATCTTACTAAGTACCGAAATGGAGCAGGTTCCTACACCATCACTAAACACACGGCCATTCCTATCAACGTCTGGTATCTCTTTGAAAGCATCTTTGGGAAGGCTGACAGAGCTGAAAGTTTGCGAGAAAGCTTGTCCGATGCGAGCTGCGCATTTCGCTGGCGAACGAATTGAGCTAAAGTCACCTAGATCTTTCACGACAGCTCTGGCGTGCGTCAAAACTCCCTGAAGTACAAATGGTGCCATAAACCAGCAGGTTTGAGACCGCAAGGACGAATGAGAAAAGCCGAGGAACTACAACATTCGTCAGTCTTGTAGTATAAAGCGGGCTAGCCTAAACATGAGTATGCCCATATGAGAATCCTTGAATTGCCAGAAGCATACTGTGGTTTCATGAACAGAAGATGTAACCACATAGAAGAATACTGCAGCGGTCCTCGGGCAGAAATCAATCTATCAGTAAATGACTGATTATGAGACAATGCGAACTAGGCATATAGAAAACTTACTTCATATCCTCGACCCGCGATGTTGATGACTCCTTCCAGAATTCTCTTAAAACGTTTATGGTAAATGTCTTCGTTTGAAGTCTCACGCTCATACCATATCTGTTCCCCGTCCTCATCAAGGAACGACACTTGAAGGAAATAATTAGAGAATGCCGAGTACTTCCGGAGTACACGGTTCTTGACCTCTGGTTCTGGGCCTGATAGATAGATTCCGGCTGGTGTTACCATTGCTTTATGGATGGCGGCTATATGTTCATAGGTTTTGGCAATACCAGCAGAATAGGCTCGATCCCTTATGATAGTCTCTAAACTTTGAACAAACAGTTCAGACAAAGTCTCCAGACTTAGCTCCGAAGATTCAATATTAGGTCCTGGAAAGGGAATCCGGTTACAAAGTCTTCGAATTGCGGCTATTGGCACGGAATCAGTGACATTCACCTCGAGGCGTGCGATCGCCTCTATAAATCTTAGGACCTTGAGTGGAGAAAGATAACCATTCTGGGCGAGCTTCTGGATTTGAAACTTTAGCTCAAACGGGAACTTGCTGTATTGCGGTCCTCCCAGCGCAGAGTTCAGCAAAGTCATCTGAGCCGGAAACTTCAATTCCGTGACTACAGTCGTGTCCCAGGAAATGCTTTGAGGGATTTCAGTAATTCTTTTGAGAGCTTGAACCTGAAAAATATCCGAGGAATCTCGCAAGACAAAGCGGTAGCAGAGACAGCTGGAAACCACGACTTCATGCGACTTGCTGACTGCCATGATTCTCTTTCGTTTGACAGCAGGCTGCGAAATCTGGAAACTAAGTTTCTTCAATCCACTAAATAGTTGTGGCGGCGAAACAATCTCATACATCTTTGGGGCTTCAGAAAGCGAGACTGTGATGGTGGCATTTGCCTTGTTCCCAATCGTCATCGACTCAACACTGTTGTAAGGGATCTCTATCTGATGAGCTGGAAGATATGCATGTGGCTTGCTTTCCAAATAGACAGTTAGGGCCCGTCGGCCAAAAACCAGTCGCCCTTCCCGTTGGTCGTGGAAGTGTGTATAAAATACAAGTCGACGCTCAATGTAGTCCCACCGTCCGCAGGAAATTCCGAGAATGTTAAAATCCCGCTGAAGGTCTCGCGGCCGTCCTTGGGCTGGCTTTGATTTTCGATTCTTACCTGCGTTGATCTTTTCAATCTCCTCTTTTTGCAGGCTCTTTAAAAGGTAACGGTCGGGCAACTTGTTGCTCTCACTACAATTGACAGGCTTTCTCATGTGGAAAAGTTTCTGCTGGACTCTATCAAATCCCTCCCTGCCAGATTTAGTCTGTCCATGGAGTAAGAGGAAGTTTTGCCCCTTGTTGACATCAAGAAAGGTTAGAGTCGCCAATCCTCGTCCTTTGAGCTTCTGACAATGAAAGGTGTTGATCTCAAGCTTGGCTAGGATGGGTCCAAAGTACCGTCTGACCTGTTTCTCCGTGATGGAGTCTGGGAGATTTCTCACAAACACCTCCATTATTCAATCTGGATAGGGCGTGACAAAGAGAGAATTACACCACGATTGGAGCTACCATTACACGCAAATTGTCTGATTGGTAGAACAGAGAAGCTTGAGATTTCCAAGCCTTCGATGAGAACGAGCATGCATGCTAAGGAAAGAGAAGTGGAAATGGAACGAAAGGCTGCGATGAAGTACATGCAGGGCAGGTGGGGCCTCGCGGACACTGGCATGCCACCACGCGTGAACAGGGAGAAACAGTCACTACTTCAACTGTGAAGGATTGTTTGATGCTTCATGATTTTCTGCTGATTACCTGCAGCTCCCTTGGATATTTCCAATGCTCATTAGTCAGCCAGGCATTTTTTAGATAACCTCGTGAGCTAAGGTATGAGAGGAGTAATGTGCAGTTCCACGTATTCGTTTTCCGCAAACTACGTTAGAAGTGTCAAGAACATCTGTTATTCCATCCACATTATTGACACCTTTCCTGAAGTCTAAAGAAAGCTGCCATAATGGCTTGTTACCGCAAAATCATCAAGTTATCCTAACCGTCACATGCGCCAAACACCAGGCTCCAGTTTTAAAATGCAGCTACCACCTGCCTCCCCCCCAACTACTACCACCCTGGCTGCTGTGATGTGAGCCATGGTGCGAGCCTTGACTTCCACTTTCCTTGAACCTGTCCTGAAGCTTGCTACCTGCGATCGCTCCACCGATCATACCCAAGATTCCATGTCCACCACCCATCCTGTTCCCAGCATAACGACCCGCCAGCCCACCGGCAATGGCTCCACCGAGTCCACGTTCTCCTTCGGGGGCATTAGGGTCGAACGGGGCGTTGGGATCGTGAGGAGGCATGTTTGGGTCTTGGTACCCTTGCTGCTGATGGTGCTGAGGAGCGTTGGGATCCTGGTGATTCGGTTGCTGGCCATAGGGAGCTTGGGATGGGTATTGGTTCGTATCCGCTGGGGCTCCGTACTGGTTGTGTGCTGGGGCGCCACTAAAGCTATTATTAGCTAGAAAGACGGGGATATGGTTCGAAGACTGACTAATAGCTTGCTTGGCCTTGTGGATTGCTCGCATCGTAAGCACCGAATTGACCGCCTTGCTGACCGTGTTGAAAACCACCGTGCTGAGGGGGACCGTAAGAGTTCACCCTCTGGGGAGGGCCGTAGCCAGCAGGCGCGTCACCATACTGAGGCGCAAGAGGAGGATAACCATGCTGGCCATAAGCTGGTTGACCGTAGCCTTGGGGCTGATCGTAATGTTGTCCTTGCGGAGGGTAGCCTGGGGCGGGTGAAGCGTAGTTTGGAGGGTATTGGTTATAGGGGTTAGACATCTTAGCTCAATGCTTTTTCAGATGCTGGTATGAATGAGATTAAGAAGAGTACCTATTGAAGAAGAGTTTTGTCAAGGAATTGAAAGGTTGACGAAGGAATCGTTTGGGAACGGATGACGAAGTGGTTTTTATGTAAAGTACTCGAGTACGTGCTAGAGTACGATACCCCGCCATGTGTGGCAATGCAAAGGCGCAGCAACCAATGGTACCTGCAAATGGTGTGTTCAAGACTTTCAGCTTACGGCTGCTCTGCTCACTACTGTGGCTTCCCCATGGATACCTTACATTGTTCTTGTCTTACTCTACATGAGCAAGACGAACCAGAGGTCCTTCGCCTTGCTCTATTGCTCTACGCCAAAGCTAGATACAGCGTGTAAGCTAGGTCATCAGGGTGAAACTAAGGGAGATATCAGCTCGTGTGCATTCATACCGTATGACCTGGATAACGATGGCCAAATCCCCATCTATTAATCACATCGTTACCAGGAGAATATCGATATCAAAGGCGGGCCTACATACAAAATCATGCCTGTTGATCTCAGAAACGTTATATGGTTACAAAGAGAATATCGCTGCTCTTCGTATGTGTGAATATCTTCAATGGGCGTTCTTACTGCAGTGAGTACGAAGAGGCAATGCCAATGTTAATCGAATTGACTTGGATATCATCGCTTTCGTTCAAACTCGGTGGCTCGAATGCCAGCTCGTCTTTGTCCCTTCTTTCCCTCTCTGCTCCAAAGTGTGTTCCCATTTAGGCCATTTCGTTACTTTTTGCCAGTTGACAGTAGAATACCTTAGTGTCCGGTGTCATCTTACCAAGTACATATGTATTCTTACTTGGGTCGTGTGTACTAAGAGATCGCGATGCTAAAACGAGATATTCTAGCCGCTGTGTTCGGCACTGGCTAAACCAAACAAGGTACGGAGTATTCCGTGCCTCTCTACCTAGGTAGTACCTACTCTCTACTCTCTACTGTCTCGACCAATCGTGGACCTTGTGTAGCAGCGTCGGCTGTTAGCGAGCCCCAAGCCCTTAGCGTGGGTGATGGTGGTCGAACAGTCCCCGACTCGCCACCTCGCTTCGCTCCGCTGAATCATCTCGCGTTTCATCGCCGCATCTTCAAACACTGCAGATGTCAATGCGCGCACGACGAGAGGCTCCCAGACTCCAAGACACTGGTGAGAGTCGTCTCAGTATTCCGTACTCTCTCAGTACTCGAACCGGTTTGCCCTCCTGTTCGCGGCTTGCGTCCAGTACGCCTTCATCATTGGCCAGCTACCACATCATCAGCCCGCAAGTGCAACGCTGAGGATTTGCCCACTCTTTGTTGTCGTTGACCATGGGATGCCATCCCGCCACTGTTACGGCTATCTCCTAGATTTCTATTCTTGGCCTTGTCGCCTCTTTGTTTTCCCTCCGACCTTTGTGCGCATCACAAAGCCTGCTCGTGATCGCCGTCGTATCTATTGTTGTCACCGACACTCCAAACTGATCTTTGCGATGAGCAACCTCGACTGATCTCCGGCCTCGGTGCGCTGGCATGTCAATGATCGACCGCATCAGACTCATCGTCTTCATTCTCCCCCGGGGGACGACGGCGCCGTCTGGTAAGACTCTTATTTTCGTATCTGGAATACACTGTGAATGAACCTGTCCACCAATTTCGTTGCCATCTCTCTTCTTCGCATCGAGTCTGCGACCTTGATAATCCTTTGACCCTTATCAGTCCCACCAACATCAGCCTCTGGAGTGCTGCGCATTTGGCTGGATCCTATCTTAACCTAATACATCTCGAGACCACAACTCATTCAAGACCGCTGGCTGGTCTGCTACAGATCCAAGATCTCAGAGATGCGCGCACCTCCTTCAATACTGTTCTTGCTCTTGCCCTTCCTCTCCCTGGTTTCTGCCTCCGATATCCTCAACCTCTCCAAATTCCAAGAGATTGCCGGCTTCTCATTCCGCTGCACCGATGCCTACAACTCGCCTCTCTCTGGCTGTACTGCCGACGACTTCAGCAACGGCGCGGCATGCTCGCAGAGCTGCATTACACAGTTGGAACTGATGACGGACCTGATAAATACCGCATGCAAGGGAACGAAAGCCTATCCCAATACCTTGATAGGGATGTTTTTTACCGGGAGGGGGGTTTCGACATTATGTCCGAATGCGGATACATCAACAACGTCGGCAGCCCCAAGTGTTGGAGGAGGCCAAATACCTAGCACAACGCTGGTGTCCACGTCAAGTTCACCCCCGCAATCCACCTCGAACGTTCCGAGCGTAAAGCCTACAGCTACCTCGACGATTTCCGCATCTCCATCCATTTCTACATCTACAATCAGCACCACAAGCTCATCCTCGAGCACAACGACGAGTTCTTCCACCCCTTCAACTACTCCCTCGTCAAGCACCAGCCCTTCAACCACTCCATCCTCTACCTCTACTACCCAGCCCTCCGCTTTACCTACAACGGTCTTACCTACATTGTCAACTACCACCTCACAATCGAATCCCGTCACATTGACGCCGCTTCCAGCTGGCAGTCCCTCGTCCTCGTCCTCGACTTCGGGTGCTCAAACCACAGCTACGAGCGGGGGTGATAAAGGAGCCGTGGGACCTATACTCGGTGTCACGTCGTCATCAAGTCGCAATAGTAAGAGCTTGAGTTTGATCATGGCAAGCCTAGTGGGATTGGTTTCTGCAGCCTTGCTGGTCTAGTCATGTTAAATGCACAGACCTTTTTTCCTCGCATTTCGATTCTCTCACAACAGCATGCATATATGATACCAGTATTTCCCTCCATGTCTCGTGTCCATGAACATACATCTTTTTCACTTAGCGAGGCGCTATCGTAGGGTTCTATGAGCATTTGAAGGCGTCAGAACTTGTCTTTCACGCATATCAGAGTCTTACGGAGTCTTGTGAACCACTTGAAGAGTCAGTGATATATACGCATCCATATATATAGCTATCGAAATCAAGATACACCTCTATCACTATCCCACAGCTCACCTTTCCAAACCCCCTTCCTAACATCTTCTCTACCATCAACAATGGACAAACCCCTCATCCTCCGCCTCCTCAAAACAGCCAAGTCTCTAGCCCAGCGAACAGGCCTCGACCCCAGCTCCATCCTCATGATCGCCCTCACTGGAGCACTCGTCCTGCTGAGCGTGCTCATCACCCTCCTGGTCTGGCTCCGGTACCTAGTCGGCCTCGGCCTCGTTGCTATGCCGATAGTAGGCGTATTACGGCGGAAGAGAAGCGCGGTGGCTGATGAAGGGGCGGGAGACGCCATCTCGGAACGTCGTGCAGGAGGAGTCGAGGGATTACCGAGCGGTCTTTCAGAACCCAGCAGCGAAGCCAACAAAGGGGACCTCCGTCCGCAACCAGCAGCCTCGGTCCAAGAAACCCTCTCTCTTCGCGGAACTCAAGGAGCCGCTGCCCCTACCACCGCGCACAAGGGGACCAACACTCAAGCCAAAGCGCGGAGTGGCGAGTTGGCGAACTGAACATTCCAGACGCTCTTCGCTTCACCACATTATTTCAGGTGCCCTTGGCTTCTCACGTACGATCCTCTGATATTATCCGAGAGGGCTGTTGGTGTGCAACAGAGGGTTCAACATTTACAATATTAGACATGTAGGAGTAGTTGTTAGGGGCGCATGCAAAAAAACTCCCTCGCCCATATCAATCAACCCGACCCTATGCTCAATCTCCAACCCCCAACCTCCTTCCCTTCACCCACTCCCACTCCCACTCCCTTGCCATAGCCAAATCAATTCCACCAATATCAAAACTACAGATCTTTAAATCTTCTAAACTTATCTCTCTTCTTTCCATTCCACCCACTTGCTTGTATATTCATCCCATCAAGTCATCAATGGTTTCACCCCCCATGAACCTCCAGACACCTCATCATCTCAAAAACGGCACACATCTTCATAGCTACCACCAATGGCCCCCCGCGGCACATATGCCTGTTCGCAGACAGAAAGATGATGCAGTTAAGTAGACCCAACCACCAACCAAGTTAACCTTCATATGTTTTATATTCAGGTGAAGGACAAAATCATCATTCTGCGTTGGACGGCCGGTATACAGACGAATAACGCCCCTGAACAAGAGGGAGGTACACCAAGACCACGCAGTGTGCTCCGAGTAGAGGAGACTTTCCGCGCAACAAAATGGCTTCGACGCAAGGGCAAGGAGACGGACGTGGTTGACTGAGATACAATTGGGGCTAGAAGATGAAGAATTTACAAGGCACGCATCAAACCATTCTAGAAAGATTGTCGTGAACAGTAGACCCCTACTCACCACAGACCACTACCACGCGTCGAAATTCCCAAATCCCCCCATCTTCCCCTTCTTCCTCGCCGGTCCCTCCGCTCCTTCCCACTCCTCTACTACCACCTCCCCGCCTCCCCCCACCTGAACTCCGCTCAAGTACTTGCCCACCACCGCTCCACCGCCATTTGCATCGTTCTCTGCCTTGCCATCAGCTCTGACCCTCTTCCCCGTCCAAGTCGTCCTATCATCCTCCGTGCCTCCGCTCTTGGCGATTTCCGCCTTTTCTCTTTCGCGGTCATCGCGTTCCCTTTTCGCTTTTTGGAATTCGGCAAAGGGGTCGACGTAGACGACGATGTCTTTGATAAGGACGTCTTGCGTTGGTCTTTTGTCGCCGTCGCTGACCTCGACGTTTTCGATCCTGCTGAGGGTTTCCATTCCTCCTACCACGCGGCCGAAGATGGTGTGTTTGCGATCTAGATGCTTTGCGGGGCGGAAGAGGACGAAGAACTGGCTGCTGTTTGTGTTTTTGCCCTTGTTCGCCATACTGAGGACACCTCTCGCGTCGTGGCTTAACGGCCCATCGAATTCGTCCTGGAAATTCTTGCCCCAGACACTACTGCCTCCTTTCCCAGTTCCTGTCGGATCCCCGCCCTGGACCATGAAATTCCTTATCGCCCGGTGAAACGCCACATCCCTATAATAACCCTTTTGTGCCAGCTTTACAAAATTCCATACCGCTCTTGGGGCAAATTCGGGCAGCAGTTCAAGGTTCAGGTCGCCGAGGGAGGTATGTAAGCGCGCATAGCCAGGTGTTTTGACCCGCCGCGGTTTGAGCATGTAGTCTTCGTCGGAAAGTAAAGCGCGGTCGGCGGAGGTGTGCGGGGTCAGACCGGTAGAGGTGAAGGAGGCGGCGGCTTTGCCGGTGGTGTGTTGGGCGGCATTGTAGGGGATGCTAGAGGGTTTGGAGGTTTGGGTTGCTGTGGGAGTGGTAGTTGAAGATTTGGAGAGGGATTTTGTGGATACGGAAGCGTTGTTTTGGGGGAGGTATTTGCCAACTCGTTTTTCTGGATCTTGAGAAGATTCCTTGGTTTTGAGGACTGCGGCTGCGTTGCCCAGGGCTTTCTTGTTCACATTGCGACTCGGGTCGTCTCTTTCTCTTCGCTGCTCTTCGGTCAAAGTGCTGATGCCGTCTTGAAGGTACTTGAAGGAGCTCAAATTCCTGGCCTCAATGTTCTGCGGGTCTTGGATTGTGATAACGTCTTTCCTAGTAAACTCCTCGTCGCTGACAAGGTCGCGCCACATCTTCGCTTTGATATTGAGCCTTTCGACTGTATCGTACGCAAAGACATTGCCGGAGACCTTCAAAGCAACAATATGGGTGTTGTCCGTAAAAACCTTGAAGGTCACTGGATCCACCATCTCCCCTTCATCATTTTGGTGGAAATGGAGCTTTATCAGCTCATCCGATCTCAACGGCTTAGCAGTGACAGGATTCGTGCCATGTTTCTTCAGCCATGGGAGAATATTGGTAATGTCGAAAATGGTCCCATCAATGGTGCAGACAGGATGGGTAAAAGGTTGCAGGGAGATGGCGCAGAAATTATATGGTAGGCGTTTAAAAGAGCCATCAGGTTTCGCAGACCTCGTCCCGGAGCCAGCACTGGCTGAGTAGGTATCTTCAGAGGCCCACTCGCTATGGGTAATCTACAGCGAGATTTTAGTGATTGAGGGTTCTGGAAGGGACAGGGTTGCTTACGTATAGCTTGTCAGTACCTATCCAGACAGTCAGTGTGGAACTTGACTGTGATAGAGCCGGACAAGAAGATATCCTCACCTTTTCCCATACTGTAGATGTAGCATTAGCTCCAGCCAAGCTACATATCTGAGCCTCACATATGAGGTTAGTAACGCATGACTCAGCGTTGGTGGTGGAGGCGGCCAATTGCATTGCTTTAGGTATCTCTCATACAATGTCTACGAATAACCGCGGGATAAATACCTACATAACTAGTCCAGAGAAATTTTATTCTGGGCATTCCATCTGCTTTCCCTACCTACCACGACGGATACCCTATTGAACACATCGAAAAGCTACACACCTCCGCGGCTTACGAGGTTGTAAAACAAGCTCCACCGGAAATGCTGTATCCCTGTATCACATATATCTCTTTGAAGCTCGGAGTGTATCAGTCAACCAAATGGTAGACCGCCAGTGCATCCGTGAAACTCAATCAACTCATAACACACCCCCAGGCAGCTGCAAACTACTCCCCCCAGCTCTACCACCCCCAACGACAGGCATTTCAAATCCCCCGCTCGTGGGCCCAGAATGTCCCTCTATGGGCGCCGCATGCCTTCTCAGCATGAACATCGGTTTCTTTCCCTCCCTATCTAGCTGCTTGAACAGAATCAACGGCTTCTCTTCCAAGCCCAAACACCGCTCTTGATCGCCATAGACGATATATAGCGCGTACTGCCGCCAATCGGCATTAATGTTGTACTTTTTCAGCGCTGCAGGGAGGACTTTGTGACAAGGATCTTCCATGCTGACACGGAAAGACTTGAAGATCTCGACGGATGGAGGCTCGCGGTCACGACTGCTGCCACCAGAGGGAGGCGGGTCGTCTTGTGGATCATTACGAAAACCACGAGTGCTGCGGGAGGAGGAGCCAGGAGTTGGGGTTGGGTTGCTGCGATCGGGGTTGCTGGGGAGGAGGGTGGTGTATTGTGACTGGTCGTCGGGATGAGGGTTGTATCGGGCGGTGTTGGGGATTACATCGCGGAAGGTACGTGAGTGGAGAGTTGGTTGGTTAGCATAGGTGTTTGGTGAGGTCGGGGAGGGGATGTTCGCTTGGTTTGGAGACGTAGCTGGTTGGGAGCCACCGGTCATAGAGGCTGTAAGGTGGGACTGAGCGGCCGTGACCGCGGCTGAGGGGTCGAGATTTGCGTTATCGGTCATTGCTTTTCCTTCCGGGATAGACTGGGGCATGTGGGTTGGGGAGTTGTTCTTAGGGGTGGAACCGAGGAATAGTCGCTTTGTGGAAAATTTGCGGGAGAGGCTGCTACCACCCTTTTCTGGTTGTGCTTGTGACATTGCGTCGTCATAGTTTGGTAGGTCCGGACTAGCACTAGGAGGGTGAAAAGGCAGAGGTTGTGATCGATCTTTCGCCATTCGAAATATCGGGAGAAGTTCGTCTCGCAATTTGCGGTGCTCCTCAGTTATTCTTCGCAGCTCGTTCTCGGTGTGTATCAAACGCTCATCCCGCAGCCTCATGGATTGTATGAGTCGAGAGATGTCGTCTTGGGTGGCTGTTCGGTCATTCGTGCTGGCCTCGGCAGCTTGAATAATCAGCATCACACTATACCAGCTAATGAGCCGTGTTTTACTTACAAGGGGGTACATAATGGTCAGGGTCGAAAGGTATTTCCTGCTTCACCTTGACATCGTAGATGTCTTTTAATATAGTGAGCCGGTGTCCCATGCTTATAATCCCCATCTCTTTTAGATCGTCGTGCTTAAGAGCGATCAAGGCTTCGCCAACAATCTCGTTCTCTGGTAGAAATCACGGATGTCAGTTTCTCCCAAGGTGTGATTTTTCGTCACCTTCAATCTGACCTACCCAGAAATCTGTCGCAGTATTGCGGTAGCCCCAAGCTCGCGACATAATCCACACATTGCTCAGCAGTCCACTGCAATATTGCATTCCCCGGTGAGAGCTTCTCAGTATCAGAGCGCCCAAAAGTAGGTGTAGGTTCAGTGGAAGGGGGATCGGAGTCTGTGGGTGAGGTATCGTCGTCGGTAGGAAGGATTGGCGAGGTCATTTCAGTTCGTTCGTATTCATCGTCGGCATCCGAGTCAGCGTGATACGCTGTGGGGAACGCCATCTTCATAGAACCTCAGGTCATGGCAACCAGGGAGGCGGGGTCGTGCAGTCACAGGTACGAAAGCGCCGCACAAGCCCCGATAACCTGCTATGGAGACCGAAAGCGTGGTAACACTTGTAGATGATAGGTGAAGCAGTAAAAGGAATAAGTGCTCGCCGTTGATCGTGTGACTCGAGGGTATGCTCGGTAGGAGGTTACTCCGATGTGGTTAACGGATAGTAACAGCAAGGAGTGAAACGAAGTGGTGCAGGGTAAGTGGTAGCCAGAGATGTCTTTTCCGAGTACGAACCATAGGCCGAGGCTTATTCCGGATGAATTGTGGAAGTATCTATCTAAATGGTGAAGTCTGCAAAGAGAGGGTATCTGAAGTACTACTGTGGATATAGTCGACCGGTGAGGGTTGGGTTGGGGCTGTCAGTGTTAGTTCTTCCACGCAAGCAGACTAGCACAGAGCGGGTCGTCCCGCGAGCCGCTGAATCCCTGCATTGGGCATGTGGCACGACAATAGAAATTCTTACCGGTAGTACAAATACCTTAAAGTACTGTAGGGTAGCTGTTCTGCGGAAGACCTACAACAAACAAAATGAGAAGGTAGGTATTGCTTCGAAGACTACAGATTGAGACGCTTGTGGGCGTGAGACAACCTTGGGCTAAGGTCAAAAAACCACTAACCCAGTAGACCACTGAGATGCCTTACTTTGATTTCTATCGTTCTAGTTCTATCAGTATTCAGTAGTCCGTCCAGTCGCCCTCCTTTCAATCAGCCCTCAAGGCTGAGAATTCAAGGATGAACCGACATCTCGTGTCGCTGGCCTATCATAGCTGACGATAGCGGGATCGTTGTTACAGGAATAAAAGCTTGGGCTATGGATTCGATACTCGAGCTCCAAGAGACGGGCCCTGGGACCACAAAATCCTCCATATACAACGAAGTTTCCAAGTTTTCAAAGTTCAACTATTCAATAGTTATCATTGCTAAGCTCAAGCTGCTGTTCAACAACATTTGTCACAAAATCACGTACCATAGAGGATTACCAGAACAGTAGGTCCAATCAAGTCGGTTTAATGTTCCGTCAACTTTAAGACCACGCTCTACCCATGCACGCCATGTTAGAGCCTTCAATTCTCGTAGGCACTATATGACTGGTGAAATGGTTTAAATCATGGCGTTTTGATCGGTACATGTTACACTCAGCTTTATCTAAGCGAGCCTTAAATTTCAACATATGATTATTCGTTTGGAATTTTCATTGGTATCTCCATATGATGCGAGGATGGTATGAGCAAAGATGAAGCACAGGTGAATCCATGACACAGCTGACTGCAGTCCCATCATCTAATTCCTGCCACCGCCGCATAAACCGCCACACCTAAGTTCCCAACCAGAAACCTATCCATACATCTCCCGCAACGCTTCAATGTCATCATCGGACATGTTTCCATCTTGTAGATAACCCTCCTCATAATCCTTTACTGCCATTGTCTTTTTAGATTTGGCGCCTGAAGCGATTACCGGCATAGCTTGGTCGAAATTGTACAGGCTATCGTAGAAATTTCGTACTTTGTCATGAGCCATGACCTTCTTAGGATCGAATCTCAAGACCTGTAGTCCCTCCTGACATGTAGCACGACTCAGAGCCACATATGCTTGACCTTTTTCAAAAATCTTCCCTAGATCAACCTTGACGCGCTCTAGTGTTTGTCCCTGAGCTTTATGGATTGATAAAGCCCAAGCCAGTATCAACGGGACCTGCGACCGCGATGCTTGGATTTCTCCATTAGGCAGTTCGATCTTCCAGGACTCTCTCTGACATAGAAGGTCCCGAGAAGTCCCATCAGCGATAGCGAATCGTACGAGGGGCCACTTCTGACCCGTATCGCCTACAAGGTCTTTGTTGATCATTTGCTTGAGCTTTTTCCGAGATCGTGCCATTTCTTCATCATTAGGGTCCATCGTCTCGACGGCTTGGAATTCTTCTTCGTCGTCATGATAAATGTCGAAGGTCTTTTCATCCATAAAAGCAATAACTTTCCCAACCGATCCGTTCACAAGGGTATCGTCGATGTTCTTGATCAGCATCACCTGGGCTCCTTTCTTCAGAGTAATTGATGGCGGCGCCATGCAATTTGAGAGCAGCTTATCACGCTGAGCGAGGTCGGAGATCGATCCGCCATCTTCAGCCTTAAAATCCCAAGCTCTGCCGCTTAAATTACGCATACGATTGTTGTTCGCATTATCGACCTCGTTTCGGGTAGGAAAACTACAAATACGTTAGTAGTGATAAATCAGCCGGTAGGAGGAGATTCTCACAGTTCGGTAGCTTCGAAGTCATCCGTAGATCCCAATTGGCGATTGAGCGCCCGAAAAGCTTCAATAGACTTGGGTGTCAGCTTCCCCAGCCGCATTTCGTTGAGCATGTTGGCAAAGGCTAGACTTGTCAGCATAGGCTGTCTCCTGGATGTTCTGACCTACTGGGATCTTTTTGTCGGAAAACCTGCGTAAGCCCTATGGTGTGTTCGATAGACGTATTCCATGTAGCTGCGTCAAATGAAAATTTAGAGATTTTTCCGTAGTCTGGTACAGGAGGTAGTTGAAAGAAATCGCCTGTAATGATGAGTTGGATGCCTCCAAATGGTCTACCATTGTTCCGGACGATACGCGCTATGGCCTCGAGTTTGTCAAACAAGTCTCCATCCACCATAGATATCTCGTCTACTATTAAAACCTTTGTGCGCATCCAGCGGGCTTTCGCCTTCTGATTTCGCTTGATCTTCTTAACGAGTTCAGGAACAGCCTCTTTACCAAGGCCTATTCCCCCAAAACTATGAAGTGTGACTCCCCCAACATTGCATGCGGCTAACCCAGTGGAAGCCGTAACCGCTACACGGTCCGTCTCACGTTTATAGTTTCCGCGAAGCACCTTGATGATCTCCCGAAGGAGGACTGACTTACCAGTACCGGCGGATCCTGTGAAGAAGACGCTCTTCTTCTGCTCGGCAACAAGACTCAGAACATGCTGCTGTTCGTCGCTCAGGTATACTGGAGAGACACTCTTTTTCTTCGATGTCGACGCCACGGTGGAGCTTCTTTCTGCTTCGTTATCTTTGACAAGCTTCTTGTGGCCCTGTCGTAATTTTTTCTGTTCTTCTTTCACTGCACTTGCAGTTTTGTTCCAAGGGTAAGAGGAATTCGGTTTATCCTTTGACAGCGGGGTATACGATTGCTTATTTGATTCTGGCTTCCCACTGGAATCATGTGCTCCTTGTTTGCGCTGTTCATCGAGCCACGGTATTTTCCTTCGTACGGCGGGTTTCTCTGGGGAATGGTGGAGTTGCTTTGCCAGCGTTTGCTTGTGCTCCAGAGGAGAGGATGACCAAGGCAAAGGCTGGCTGCTTGATGGAGGCTTAGGCGCCGCCAATTCGGCGGACGGGAGTGGGAGTGTTGGATACGATATATCGGAGGGGGAGGGGTTGCCAGTCGGCAGCGTTGGATATCCAAGAAAGGTAGATGAAGACGTCTGCCTTGACATTGGTTCTTCAGCATCTAGGTTGACGTCTGCGTCATTCTCAAAATCATTCTCGTCGAAAAAGACAGTCTCATGTAGCTTCCCCACTCTTCCTCCGCCGTCGGTCCTTTGTGAAAGGTTCATCGTACTGCTTTTATTCAAGACCGAGTCATGACTGCTCAACGAGTTCCCCCTTCCATCAGCCTGTGAGGCAGTCCGTTTCAACGGGTTGGTCGTAGCCGGCCAATTCTGGCGTGGAGCATTGAGCACTGAGGTACTAGGTTTGAGGGCGTTGAGATTGCCTCGCAGGCCTTGCGATAGGCTAACACCCTTGAATCCCGGTACAGTACTATGGTCTTGTACGGCCTTCGCAAACATGACATCCGCATAAGGGAGGCCCTGTGATGTTGTAAAGCTCCGCGGTTTATTGATGTTGCTGAGGCGAAGCCGAAGGAACGGGGGGCGGATTGGCAGGATTGGCTGATAAAACACTGCCAGTAGACGATAGAGGCCAGCCAGTGTGACTCAGACTGAAGTATCGCACACCGGGACAAATAGACAGCAATGGTCTGCAGGAACCTTTCTGTAAGGTATGATAGTTATCAACGGGATTTCGCCTCGCGTATCATCACGTCTAAGGAAGGCGCGCTAGTGGACCTCTGTACTTTAAACGGTTTCTGTATGATAAAGTACCTACTTCTCTAACCTTTCGAACTTTACGTTCTTGGAAATAGTGATGATATATTGAGGCGCAAACAGCTTCGTTGTTCACTTGTAAACACTTCGGATGGAAGCTCATCAACCTCCGTAGCACCTACTTTCCAGACTCCCATCGATTGGACAACAAATCCCCTCTAAGACGAATCGTCTCGTAGGTCTCGTTGTCAACTAACATTGCAATCACAACGAATCAGCACGAGTTCTGCGAGATATAAAAAGCTGTACTGACATCTGCACAGCATACAAAGATTCCCGTCTTGATGGCTGCCTAAGTAATCCCCTTACTTTACCACCATTCAATGTTTCGGTAGACAATTACCTTCCCCTATCTTCTCCAGTAGCCTCTGCTCCTTTATGTTAACATGTAGGTAGGTGGTATGAAACGCCCGTATATTGTCTACGGTCCTCTATCTCAAAATGCCTTGGTTGCTCTCACATATTGAGTCTTGTAATGTGTCGGTGAAACTTTAGTAGCTTTCTTTGGATGAATGATTTCCTTGTAGTGAATATCAGAGTAAAATATGCGATTCGGTGTTTCCATTGTGACAACGGTCCGTGTTTGCGGTTCATGCTCTGGTATGATAGAATGCCAACTGAGTCGGGCTCACACATGGCCTTGTTGTTTTGTTGGCCTTTCTTAAGTTCATGGCTGCAGTATCAATTGCTCCCTCACCTCCTCATTTTGAGAATCAATTCGTGGAACAAGTCTGGGAAGCGTTCAAGCCATACGCTCTCACTCTACGCGATATAATCATGCACAACATTCAACCTTCACAAGAGCCTCCAGAACCAAGTGGTAGTTCGCCTTCAACACCGCTCAAGCTTCCTTCAATCCAGACTCGCCGCGCCGCATGCACTCACTTGACAATGGGACGGCTCAATGGGAAGTACGAGTGTATGATCTGTCATAAACCCTCAGAGCTTGGTTGGGTGTATTCATGTACACAGGATGATGAGCAGTGTACTTTATGTAAATTCTGCCCTCTTGCCCTACTGCCAGAGAAATCCCACTAACCCAATGTTGAAGCCGACGCAGGGGAAAGCATCGCTACAGGGCAATGCGACGAGGATGTCCGCCTAAATCATTGGGTTGAGAAGGCTATCAAAGAAGGTCAATACACACCAAAGCAGGTTGCCACCCTCCGAGCACAAAAGCAAAAGGTCACGGCTACCATTGCTGCCGCTGAAGAGGAGTTCAAGCATGCTCCGCAAGAGGATCCCAATTCAAATCAAGCTCAACAATCAGCCACAGCACCATCTGTGGACGCGAACCCTCATCTTCCATACGCTATCATTACCGAAATGGAACACATTCCTACAGTCAATGGCTCCAAAGAAAAGCTCAAAGTCTTCCCTCATTGCAAATTTCGTTCCTGCCATGCCTGCCGTCCTACCAACCGAGACCGGGCTTGGCAGGTCCTGGAGCCAATCTTCGCGGTAGACTTTCTTACTTCCATGAGATTTTCTGAGGAATCGTGTCGCCGTGTATCCGACGCAAAAATCGTGCGCAAAATGGGTTTTAAAGACCCACGGCCAACGCGTCCTCCCCTGCGAAGTCTTGACAGCATAGGCCTATACTCAAGTACCCCTACGGGACATATCGTGCACGCCAGCTCAACGCCTAAGCGCTCCGCCGATATTATGCGCTCCTCTATCCCAACAAACACTGTTGATGTCTTGGATGTACAAACCGAACCTGACAGCAGAGGGTTCCGTGACAGCATAAAACGCGCGCTCCGAGGTATGCTTTCCAGCAGCCGGCGAGCCTCGACTCAATCAAGAAGCGGCACCAGGCCCAGGCGCAAGGCAATGTTCAGTGAAGAAGAAGAGGACGGCGCGGAGTTTGACATGGGCTTGTGGCGTCATCTGAACGATGAGCTGCTGAACGACGCGTCGGGGGTTCCTTTGCCTGGGCATGATGGCATGGACGGGTTGAGTCACGAGGAAGGGGAGATTGAGGTGAAAGATGGTGTCGCTGTTACTGAAGAAGGTGTAGACTTAGGTACAGCGGATATCATCATGTCTATCTGATCTGACCTGATGGTCGAACATGGGGGCCTTGCCTTTGGCTGGTTGAGATCTTTCAGTGCATCCACACTTTGACTGTAAGTGGCAGAAATACCGTGGATTAGCAGCTGTCCTCGATCAGTAGGACTAAGCCATGCAAATAGACTGCTTCGAACTTCAATTGATTTCAAACAATCGTTCAGGGGTAAACGATACCCGTTGCACGGATATGCCGAGGTCCAAAGATAAGGTCAAAGCTTGATAGACACCACCATCCCTCCCCAGCAACATATTCCAGTTGATTCATTCGCAAGCCAACCGCGCTTTATATATTTCGCCAGTCCTCTCAGACAATTCGAGATCTCTTGCGGCGCGATCATGGCTTCCCCTTCGAAGCCGACACCTTCCCACATTCAATCCGTCAAAGCCTCCCTTCCAGCCTATCTCTCCAAGACAAATACCAACATCTCCCACCTGAACAGGCACGTTCCTCTTCCTTCCACCATTCCTATAACATCTCCCGTTTCCTTCAGTCCCACTAACATCCACCAGACTCCTCTCCTCGACCTCCCACCTCGACACTACTCTCCTGACCATAACCTACACCCTCCATTTCCTCCACTCCTCCCTTCCGCGCCTCCCCATCCAACTCCCCATTGTCGCGTCTCTACTCCCCTCTCTCCCGCCTCTGACATCCCTCATCAACGAGTTCCGAATATTCCTGCGCCTCTGGGGCCTGCTAGGAATCTACAGCTGGGGCGTTTCAGTTTACAACTCTCCACCTACGGATTGGATCTTAAAGTATATCGCGTGGGCTCAAGTGGGCGTGAATGCAGTCTATCAAGCTCTAGAAAACGTGGCCTTTCTAGGGGACAAAGAGATTCTACGAGGCGTGTCAGCGCAGACAAGAGCGAGATGGTGGCTCTGGAGCAGCCGCGCCTGGATGGCGCACGTAGGCCTTGAGTGCGCCCGCTTAGGCCGCGAGTGGATTCTGAGTCACCAGAGTAAGCTCGTCGCGCAACGAAGAGAGTTCTTGGACCGCAAGAATAAGAAATCGCAGGTCGACGGAGCGATTGAGCTGAGAGGGGAGAAAGAGGAGAAGATGTTGGAGCGGGAAGAGAAGGCGAGGTGGTGGAGGGAGGTGGGTGTAAATGCGGCGTATGCGCCTATGACTGTGCATTGGAGTATGGAGGAGGGGATCTTGGGAGAGGGGTCGGTTGGGGCGTTGGGGATTGTAGCGGGGATGCTGGGAATCCGGGAGGCTTGGAGGAAGACGGCTTGAAGGGGGTAGATGGTTCATTGTTGCTGCTTTCTATGCGTTGGCTTTCTCCTAGACATCCTCTTTTAGGGACTTGGGGGTAATACTGCCCTATATCTCGAGTAAATCTCCCTTATCACGAGCATTATGTATACCAATTTTATGTTAGACTTGGGCAACGTGTTTACATGCGGGTCCTACAATTTGATAGCACTTTAGCCAAACAGGTGAGAAGCACACTGAGGCACCTTTGAACCACTCCTTGTATGCCTAACCCTGTTTTTATTTTCTCCTTTCTTTGCATCTCTCTAGAGAAGAATCAACGAAAGATCTGGGTAGAACACAGTCGCCTAGGTTATTACCTTTACTTTTCTGAAGAGCCGCTCAAGAAGGTTACAAAATGACTACGACGTATGCGAAAAGATCATTCTCTCTATACAGCAGATAGGATCACTTCTCTTCCCACACTCCAGCCATGGCGGAATGGTCAAGTGAGGGACAGAGCAAAGACTTAGCCTTGCATTCTGCAACATATGAGAAAGGCCAGGTAAAGCATAGTCAACGGCACATAAAGAAAGTTGACGAGATGCACGTTGAGACTGTTAAGGGTGGACCTTCCTTGCCAGTAGCTGTAGTCTACAGCGGTATGCTGCATGCAAGGCACAAACCCCTGAAAAAGGGGCAGTTCAATTTCCAGGGCAGACCCTGGAAAGATGCTCTTTGCAGAATTCAGTCTGCACGAACTCTTCCAAGCTCCACACTCTTTCCTTGTGCTCTTGAAGCTCGCTACGGCCCCTGGCCCAAACGTAGACATCGGCCTCGATGATCTCTTTCTTTCCTGATGCAAGAGTAATCCTCACATCATGCGCTTCCCTTGAGTAACGGCCACCCTCAAAATTATCGATACGACCACGTTGCGCAGAAGTCAAGCCAAAAAGGATCAGACCCTGAACCGAGGTTCCAGAGAAGGCATCAAGGACGGCCGGAAAGATGGTGTTCTTGATGGCGAAGCGTTGAAATCCACCGAGTGTAGCCGCTGTCATCATGCTTTTGATTTTGCCTTCGTTCATACGACCATCAGGTCCGTCGATGACGTTGGCGACTATAGCAGGAATCATAAGCGAGCCGTAGACGAACAAAGGGTTAACAGGTCTGCCGACGAAGCCGTTGACTTCCTCAGCAGTAAAGTATTTTTCTTCGGCCATTGGCAACAGGACAGACCTTATGAAGCCTGGATGAACCGTCTCTTCTGCTAGAACTTGGATGAGTTTTGACGTTTGCCTAAGCGGAGATATTGAGATCTATCTCTGTAAGGGATTAAAAGTAAGCATGGGTAGCTACAGAACATGTAGGTGCAAGTTTGTTTGCTGGTAGCTGAGTATGAGGATCACCAAAATATCCGGTGTTGGTTGCTACCAAATGGCAATATCACATGGCTTTGTTCCAGCTGTATTGCAGTCTCTGCTTGTCGCAATTGTCAATGCAGACGAATAGACCAAATCTAAAAATGAGACAGGGTAACATTTGATGATGAAACCAAGGGGAAGGAGATACGATCTTAACGTAGAATCATTGTTCCTCCGTAGATGTTTGTATTACGAATCCAAGGAAATAATATGGAAAGCGTAATGACAGAACGATGGAAAGCTTCTCGAATCCTGTCAGCATCTGTTTGCTCCCGCCGACGGCTATCATCAGAGCGATTTCTCTAATAGGAAAAGAAGCTATGAACGTTGAGAAAACAATTGCCATAGTAGCTATGGTTTCATTGTCGTCCATCATGTAGTATTAACTTCTCTCTCAGTGGCATCCGAAGCAATAGCTTCAACACCAATGTTCACAGAGTAACAAAGGTTGATGGCAAGCTCTGATGCCTGTAGCAGGATGTTGTCTATCTGTCCTCCAGAAAAATACATAGAAATACTCATGCAAGTCTGGCAGCTTCGATTATCTTCCATTCTAGGAAGACGGAACATTAAGTAAGCCCGACGCTAAACCGCAACTAGACGCCCAGTACATCATTCATTAGTTGCTAGCAGCACCTCTGACTTTACTCAATATCTATCTTCACAGCTCACCTCGACAACCCCACCATCGATATCAAGTCCACCTTCAGATTTTGAGGCATCTTACACCCCAGCCTATCTCCCACATATCCATCGTCTCCAGCTCTGAGAAACCGCGTACATCTCAAGACACCACCATGTCAGCCGAGCCTGAACATGTCGATGCAAAGCCCATCAAAGGCAAAGCTAACCTTCAGTAAGTCCTAGTCTTTGCTTGTATCTCCGGTGTATTTGCTAACCGCAACCTTCACAGCGATGCCTCTGGCTCTGAGAAGAAAGAAGTAAGTGCCGATCACCAAAGCTTTGCTTCGATGTCTAACATCATTGTCCAGGAATCCGACTTCGCCACCGCAATTCTCAAGAAGAAGAAGAAGCCAAATTCGTTGATGTAAGTACTGCTTTTCCACGATCAACAATTTTAGGCCCTGTAACTGACCATGGTGGCAACAGCGTAACGGATGCCGTCAATGATGACAACTCGATCATCGCCTTGTCAAACAACACGATGGAGACTTTACAGCTCTTCCGTGGCGACACCGTACTTGTGAAGGGCAAGAAGAGAAAGGATACCGTGCTCATTGTACTTGCGGATGATGACCTGGACGATGGCAGTGCACGGATGAACCGTGTAGTTCGGCACAACCTACGCGTCAAGCACGGTGATATTGTCACTGTTCACGCGTGCCCAGACATTAAATATGTGCGTCTGCAGCCCTATCTTTGTTTCTATATCGTGAACTAACAAACAATCTAGGCCAAGCGCATTGCTGTACTACCTATTGCGGATACTGTTGAAGGCTTGACCGGCTCTCTGTTCGATGTTTTCCTTGCCCCATACTTCCGCGAAGCTTACCGCCCAGTCCGACAAGGTGACCTCTTCACTATTCGAGGTGGCATGAGGCAGGTGGAATTTAAGGTTGTGGAGGTTGATCCACCGGAGTATGGCATCGTTGCACAAGATACAGTCATCCACTGTGAAGGCGAGCCCATCCAGCGCGAAGATGAGGAGGGAAATTTGAATGAGGTCGGATACGATGATATTGGTGGATGCCGGAAACAGATGGCACAGATCCGAGAGCTTGTGGAGCTTCCACTTCGACATCCTCAGCTCTTTAAATCGATCGGCATCAAGCCCCCTCGCGGCATTTTGATGTTTGGTCCCCCAGGAACTGGAAAGACGCTGATGGCTCGTGCTGTTGCTAACGAGACTGGCGCGTTTTTTTTCCTAATCAACGGCCCTGAGATCATGTCCAAGATGGCAGGAGAGTCCGAGTCGAATTTGCGCAAGGCCTTTGAGGAGGCGGAGAAGAACTCGCCAGCTATCATCTTCATCGACGAAATCGACTCGATAGCACCAAAACGAGAGAAGACCAACGGTGAAGTCGAGCGTCGTGTCGTATCTCAACTGCTCACGCTCATGGACGGCATGAAGGCTCGCTCAAATGTCGTTGTCATGGCCGCTACCAATCGTCCTAACTCGATCGACCCTGCCTTACGCCGTTTCGGTCGTTTTGACCGTGAAGTCGATATCGGAATCCCAGATCCCACTGGGCGCTTGGAAATCCTTCAGATCCACACCAAGAACATGAAGCTTGGGGAAGACGTGGATCTTGAGTCAATTGCTGCGGAAACACATGGATACGTTGGTTCGGATGTTGCATCGCTATGTTCAGAAGCTGCCATGCAGCAAATCCGTGAAAAGATGGACTTGATCGATTTGGATGAGGATACCATTGATGCTGAGGTTCTAGATTCCCTAGGAGTTACTATGGAGAACTTCCGCTTCGCTCTCGGTGTGTCCAACCCATCCGCTCTACGCGAGGTCGCTGTTGTGGAGGTCCCCAACGTTCGCTGGGACGATATTGGAGGTCTCGAAGGCGTCAAGCGCGAACTCATCGAGAGCGTTCAATACCCTGTGGACCATCCCGAGAAGTTCCTCAAATTTGGTCTCTCGCCATCTCGTGGTGTTCTCTTCTACGGTCCCCCGGGCACAGGAAAGACCATGCTTGCCAAGGCCGTCGCAAACGAGTGTGCTGCCAACTTCATCTCGATCAAGGGTCCTGAGTTGCTTAGCATGTGGTTCGGTGAGTCGGAGAGCAACATCCGTGACATCTTCGATAAGGCGAGAGCTGCAGCTCCTTGCGTTGTCTTCCTGGATGAGTTGGATTCGATTGCGAAGTCTCGTGGTGGGTCCAACGGTGACGCAGGTGGTGCCTCGGATCGTGTTGTCAACCAACTTCTAACTGGTTAGTCTCTGTCAGTGAACGCCTGATTATCGCCTGTGCTAACCGTATTTGCAGAAATGGATGGCATGACCTCAAAGAAGAATGTCTTTGTCATTGGAGCTACGAATCGTCCTGAGCAGCTCGATAACGCCCTCTGCCGTCCCGGACGTCTCGATACTCTTGTCTACGTCCCTCTACCCGATGAAGCTTCCCGTATTTCTATTCTTAAGGCACAACTGCGTAAGACCCCAGTTGCCGACGATGTCAATATCGAGTACATCGCAAGCCGTACCCATGGTTTCACTGGTGCCGATCTTGGCTTCGTCACACAGAGAGCAGTCAAGCTGGCAATCAAGCAGTCTATCGCCATTGACATTGAGCGTACCAAGGAACGCGAAGCTGCAGGCGAGGATGTCAAAATGGAGGAGGATCTCGATGCGGAGGATCCCGTTCCGGAGCTTACTAAGGCCCACTTCGAAGAAGCCATGCAGTTGGCGAGGAGATCAGTCAGTGACGTTGAGGTCCGCCGCTACGAGGCTTTCGCGCAGAGCATGAAGAACTCCGGTGGCACCAACTTCTTCCGCTTCCCAGACGCAGACGAAGCTGCTGGCTCTGCAGCACAGAACGGAAATGGGTTTGGGGAGGCTGGGAACGACGACAGCCTTTACGACTAGTTTGTTTACGAAAGTTGTGTGGGTTGTGTTCATGCATCCTACTCCGAGAACACCTCACCCTACTCTATTTTTCCATCGGCACATGGCATCGACAGGGGCTTAGACAATGGATGGTGGTTTCATTATGCATCTATGGTGTTCGTTTGGTCGCCAAGCTTGCTACGCCATCACAATGATGATCTCGATGGTGGAAGACTCATAATATGTGAGAGCTCGTATTTCCTTCGACGACTGTGTACTTCTACATAGTAATCCAAACATAGACTTTCGAAATCTTTCAGTGGCTTGTTTGCAGCGTTGTGCCGTGGTTCTTGATATACCTAATTGTGGCCTCAGCTCAAGAGATGAAAGGGTGTGAAGGACCCCCTTCCAATTTTTTTCATTCTCCCCCTTCTTCTCTACCACGAAAGTCTACTTCTCCTCTCGCAACATCTCATCCAACTGAGCAGCGTCTTCTTAACGATCAATGTAGCCATAACACCCCCCCCAAACCTTTTCCTTATCGTCTACTCCCTCTGACTCGAACATGTTACGAAGTTGGTGACCATACTAAGACAGTGCGAGTGGTAGGGAGTTTTTGCAGGACGAATGGAGGACTTAAGGTGGATCACGATCACGGTAGGTCGTAAAACATCAAAACTCGCAAAACATTACGATTATCCCGATCCTATATATCTTCTAGTCGTTACTCCCTCGCCTCGCCTCACCCAAAAGCCTCATTATTCCCAAGCTCCTTTCACCAATCCCTCAATACGCATTACCCGCAAAAGGCCTGATAAGCACATTATCAACACTGACCCGGTCCGAAACCCCATTCGAACATGTAAACACCACATAAAACACATCAGCCGCCGACACCGCCTGGAACGTCGACGCCGTAATCGTCCATTGCCCCGCCGTCGTCCCGCCCACATTATCCGGCGCCGTCACGCTGCCCTGGGTATTCTTGTACGGGTACTTGATCGCAACCGCGCAAGCACCGGGGGAGGTGTCGAATTTGTAGTCTATTTCGACGGAGTAGTTGCCGCCGCCGCAGGTGTTCATGGTTTGCGAAAGGGTGAGGGAGCTGGCGCCGTTGGAGGAGGGGCTGGGGGCGAGGGAGACGGCAAAGGCGTAGGTGCCGCCGTTGTTGGTACTGCCGGGGGAGACGATGGTGGAGGTTGTGGAGCCGCTGACGCTGCTGATGGTCCAGGGGGTTGGAGGGTTGGCGCCGGTTTCGAAATCGGCGTTTTGGAGGACGGCGCCTGCGGGGCAGGGTTTTGGGTCTGAGGTCGAGGGGTTGGGCGGGTTTCTGAGGGTAAGATATCAGAGTCAGTCATGATAAAGAAACCTAATAGAAATGAATGGGATGCAAGGGATATATAGGACCCAAAACCCTTGAATGGCATATAGTAAGGTTGTCACTTACGAGAGAGAATAGCTATAAGACCGAGAAACAGTGTAGTGGTCATTACCGCGATACTGGCCATAGTTCGTAGCATACGAGCGATCCCAGGTCTCGTTGTAAAGCGAGCAATAAAGGCCTTGCGGTATACTGTTCTTGGAGAGGACGTAGGCATCGAAGAAGATGCAGGTCTGATAAGTACCGTCTATGGCTGGATGTCTACTATTGTACCCCGTTTGTATATTGCAAGCATCGGCGCAAGTTTGTGGGTCATAGCCTTGGCTTTGGCTGAACGGAAAGTATTTGTAGCCCATGTATGTATTCCGACCCTTTGAGTCCAGGGGAGCATTTATGGCACCGCCTAGCTCTGTAGGCCCGTTGTAACCACCAATTGAAGATGGTGGAGCTATCTTGTTATACCCTAGAGAAGTAAAGTCAATAATCGATGTACCTGACCCGACTGTTGAGAGTTAGTCGTACCATTTGAGCCAGCAATGACAACCTGGAAACTATCACGATATTGTCCGGTGTTAGTTGCCTCTTGTGTAACAACAGGAGCTCCCCAGAGTGTGCACTTATAATTCGTTATGCTTGGAGGGTTTGGACAATTGGCCGCATTAGGGTCTACGCTTGGATCACGCTCAATATACATATTAAAGGCTTGGCAACCATCGGCTTGGTCGCATTTTGAAGCACATCCAAGAGTATCATAGCTGGTAAGAGTGTAAAGGCCCATGTAATTCGAAGCGCTCAGGGATCCAGCCAGATTAGTAAACGCTGATGAGTATCCGTCTGGTGTAGGGGCACCAGTGGCCATTGCCTGATAAATTTAGCTAGAACTATGCGAGGACACCGAGAAGCCTACCTGGAATGTTGGAAAAGACGTAAAAGCATCGACGGTGTCCGGAGTAGGGACAGGTCCGGATCCTGTTGGCTGGACCGCACAGTTGCCGTCTCTTTTTTTGATATCAGCATCTCGCTTCCGTATAGCTGCTGTTGTGGTGGGTGCAATTGAAGAAGCTGGGATATCAGGCGGAGTATCTTGGCTAACATCGAGTGGTGCCGACACTAGATCTGGAGCTGGAGACGCCTCAATAGCGACAAGATCCACGAGTTGCGGCGTGGGTACCGCAAGAGCAAGGCCGGTAAGAATCGGCAATATAAGAGCAGACCGCATCTTGGTAACGACAGCAATGCAAATATGTAGAGTTGTGCAGGCTTCAAAGTCCGATATGTGATAGATATGAGTCTAGAATGCTTCGTTATCCAGAAAATAGATGGGTATTATCCTTCCTGTTATAACACTTGCTTTCAAGGAACTTCAGACAAAACATGACACCAGACATTATGAAAAAGTACCGCCGTGTAAGCCTTCAATACCTCCTCGTGCAGGAGGCGCTATCCAGATAATACAGAAGCTCTGTAGTTCCAAGGCCCCCACAGCAATAGTAAAGCCAGGCTCGCCAGCAAAGGAAGTAACAGAAGGATAAAGGCATCGTGTATGCACGTCGAGTTGAAGCCACATAGTAAGACTGACTGTAGTCAAGAAGCAATAGTGTACATCGTAGTAGCTGTTCTCGCGTAAACTGTCTTATACGGTCCGTATAATAGACTTTGTGGTTGAGGGTGTCAATATTGACGGAAAGCAGCAAATTATGGCAGAGGCAAGTATGGCCTAGTCAAGCCAGCGCTTGCCGTACACGAACGTCGAGTAACGCGTGATCCTTCAATAAAATTCAAAACTGATCGTGGCATGTGCATGGCTTGTTAAATCCCAGTCTGGCCCACGCCTTACTGTTAGAATAATTGTAGCGTCCCAGTGAGGTTGCTTGCTCTGCAAGAACCCCGTCCCGACCTACACTTCCGAGACTCCTCTACAGTCTGATGCCCCAGAGTGGCCACTGAGTCGAGAACGTTGTGCCATCGCTTGCCCTTCATCGACGAGAAGGCTAAATAGCACTATTGACGGCTCCCTTGTCCAATGGCACCTCTGAGGAAATCGAAAATTAATACCACGGTTAGGCGATAATTTGATGAGGAAAAATCTCGCCGCCAACGCCTTCGATAGCCTGGAATCATGTCTTTCAAAGACGTTTTTACTGGATGTTCAAGATTCAATGCGAAGAAGCAAGTTTGCAACTTTGGATTCGCCAGCTTGAGTGCCAAGTCGGGCTTACAATACTGCTGCTGAAGCCTGGAGGACGTGGTAGTTTGTTTGTGGAGTTCAGGGTAAGATAGAAGACTTGTCATTTTCAAGTTGTATAGTAGCAAAGTACCATAAACAGAGCACAGCGATAGGTGCCTGGTTGTAAGAGGACGTTGCTGGGAACTGACCGGTAGGACCTCGTTAAGATGTCGCCTTTGGTTTTTCGTTGTCGATTATTGACGAAACTTGTTTGGCAACATGCATGATCGTTAAATAACCGCTCTATCCAATTGTATTACGATTCATGCCTCTACGATTTTCAACTTCTCTCGTAGAGCGTGTATATTCCAAAGCTTATATCTAAATTCCTTCCGCGTTTCTCACTCAGTTCTACTCACAATTTCTTTTGTACTCGATACTCAATCCCCTAGCTCTTTTCTTCGTTGTTGCCCAATATTAAACAAGGACTCAAATATGATTGGTTCAACAATAGGTTCAAGCTCTTCGTCTTTGATATCGCAAGTCTGCCTCCGAAACAGCAGGTCAGCAAATCACCCTATTAACCTCCATCAAATGCTTCGCCTCTTCACTCCTCCAGAACCCTCCAACAGGTTCTGGAAAGCGAAGTTCTTCATGCTTACCGCTAGAATCTCAACAGAATATCCGGCTGACATTGATGTGATGTGATGTTCATCTTCGATCTCAGCCGGGTGAGCTTTTAGCGTATGCAGAAAGCTCTGCATTCCTTGGCATTCATTTTCGCTCTGCCCCACGATGATCCGTTTGTATGAGGAATTCGAAAATCAACCCCATCGCCCCTCAATTGCCCAAAATTGAAGCTATTCAGACCTCTTTGTTTGTTGACCATTTCCAGCTATGACCGGCTCACTACCTGCATCGATTCGCTTCAGAATCGTACGGCTTCTACTACTTCATTGACAATTCCCCGTCATCGTCGAAGAAGTTCACTGCTGTTCTAGAACGATGTATAGCATTCGAGAGAATATCTTCATGTATTCATCATCGTTTAAATCTCAGTTTCGACTCAAAGAGATCTTTTGCAAGATGTTTAAGACAGCTGAAAATAATCTCATAGTCTATCTTGAAGATCAGTCGTGAGTCATGCAGAAAGAGATGATCTGATACATATGAGAGAAGTGAGACATTAATGTGCATCAATTCATGATATCAAGAATTCTGAAGAGAAAAGACTGAAATATCAAAAAAGAACAGCATGTAGAAGTCAGACAAAACGATGAGCTTCGTTTGAATTGAATAGCAGACATGTTTCGTTTGACGACTGAACAGCTCGTGTTCATGAATGAATTCTTATTCAATGAGATCACAGACTGACATCATCAAATCTATGCTTTTGTTGATCAATCAGCTCGCTATCAAGTCTTTAAAATGAGAAAGCATTGCTGAAGTGTTCTTTTGATTTATATGAAAAATGAATATCAACTCTGTATTAACATTCGTAAAAACTGATTCAACGACAAGACTTTCTTTTGATGACTAGCAGATGAGCTGCTATCTTTATGCAGTTCATTTTCGATCTCGAGAAGTGTGATCATCATGAATAATGCAAATGTTCATTGTAATAGTCGAATCAAAGAACTCATCATTTCACATGAATGTCAAATAAGCTGTTTATCTCATTGAATTGAATGAAGATCTATCATTGATATAAATGTTAAATGTGATATTTGTTTCTTTACTTATTGAATTATAATTTCATAGAACTCATCTTCAGCGTATTAAAGATCTGAGTTCATAAACATTTTGATGATACATGATTTCATTTTGAAGACATCTTTGATGACTTTCTTCATTATGCTGTTGAATGAAGCAAATGTAATAAATATTCAAGACAGCACTTTAAACATTCAAACTACATCTTTGAAACTGATATCAAAGCTTTGAAACGAGAATTGAAGATAGAAAATCAGAAATTTAATTCAAAAATTTGATTCTATTTAATGACTCAGTTTTAATAAAGTCTTGATCTTACATCAAATTAATTTGAAAAGTTTCAAATCTTTTTTAAAGACACAAGTCATTTCATTTGACATCTTTACTTGTATAACAGTTCAATAAATAGCAGACGTTGAATCTGTCATATTTTTCAAATCATTCATAGATCACATCTGTGCATTCATTATGAATCTCATCTTCGCGAACTTTTGTTTGATTGCTTAACGTGAGATCTTATTTATCTTTCAGATGAAGAACTGATCAAATATTTTCTTCATCTTTTCTGATTCTTTGATGAGACTTGATTGTTGAGCTGCAATTGCAGACTGAAATGATAAAAAAGAAGAAGAAGAAGAAGAAGAAGAAGTAAACTGAAATGATGAAGATTGCTGTCATTGAATAGACTGTAAAGACTGTTGTCACGAAGAAGATTGTAAAAACTGTTGTCATGAAGAAGATTGTGAAGACTGTTATCATGAAGAAGACTGTGAAAACTGCTGTCACAACTGATAAGATAATTGATAGAAAGAATAAATAAATGATTGTTATCATGATGATCACTGTAAAAGAGAAGATTGTTGAAATGATGAATGAAATTCTGAAGCTTTCTGATGTAAGTTCATTCATTTCATCTGATCAATCATTGTCTCACTCATTTGCATTTTCATTTGCTGTTCATTGAATCTTGTAAATCTTGTCATAAAATTCTTCTTTTTCACTCACTTTGCTTTAACATTCAATCTTTTCTCATGCATATTTGATTAACAAGACAGTGAGATAACAGAGCTCTGTTTATCACTTCAAAAGTTATATAAAGAGATAGAAGATCATTCAATGCTGATGTTTAAATCATCGTTAAATATTATCTTATTTCATAAAGATTGCTGAATGTGATTCATATTATAGTGCTTGTTTGCAAAATTCATGAAACAAAAGTCATTCTGATTTTTACAATGCTCATTGCTGCATTGTTAATGATTCAGCAATGCTTTATCAAAGTTGTTAATGTCAGCAAGTGTGTCTGCTCTGATTCTATTAAAGATTAGCGTAGAGCGAGTCATATAAATGTAATGTAATGAGTATATAAATGCTAAGAAAGAAAAGTGTCTAGAAGAAAAGAGTTGACTATTTATATGACTCAGAAGAACATAAGCTAATTCTGAATAGAGTTGACTTTGAAACAAGTCTATGCTTTAGCAATGAGCAATCAATGATAACTCTCAGAATAGTCATCAACATAATCATCAACATAGTCATCAACATAGCTATCAACAAAGATGCGTAGTTAAGATCATAACATTATTTTCTTTCTTCAATGATTCATGTTCACATAAATGTATTTTCTTAGTCTTGTGTAGAATCGAAATGTCTATTGTAGCAGACTCACTATGCGAGATAGAAGTGTTATTGAAGCAAACTCACTAGTTGCATGCAAACGAGTCGACAGATTGATTTACTGATAGATAGAGTGATGTGAATAGATAAATCATTGCATTGACGAAAGATATCATTGTAGCAGACTCACTAGTTGCATATGAATGAGTAGACGAATCGATTCACTGATGAGTAGAATGATGAGAAGATAGATCATTGCATTGACAGTATCATTGAAGCAGACTCACTAATTGACTTGCTCATCAAAGAGATTAACTTTGAGCTCATCATTGTAGCAGGCTCACTAGTTGCACATGAACGTATGATCAGATTCACTGATGAGTAGAGTGATGAGAGCGAGTAGATCATTGCATTAAGAATAGATGTCATTGAAGCAGACTCACTAGTTGCATGTAAACTGATAGACGAATCGATTCACTAATAGATAGAGTGATGAGAAAATCATTGCATTGACGATGTCATTGAAGCAGACTCACTAGTTGACACAGAAACACAAGATAGATTGATTCACTGATAAATAAAGTGATGTGCATAGATAGATCATTGAATTGACGAAAGATGTCATTGTAGCAGACTCACTAGTTGCATATGAATGAGTAGAAAAATCGATTCACTGATGAGTAGAGCGATGAGAGTGAGTAGATCATTGCATTGAGAATGTCATTGAAGCAGACTCACTAAGATTTGCTTCTTGAGATAAAGACTTCACGCAGTTCTAAACTGATCTCTTTGATTGCTTTTTGAGATAGAAACTTCACGCAGTTTTATGACTGATCTTGTTTGTTCATCAAATTCAAAGAATTTCTTGCAAATCTGAATGAATGATTAATTCGCTGATCTTCTGATCTAGTCAAATGATTTCAATCATTTGTTTATACTCGCTGATCAGCGCACAAGTTTGAATCTTTTGTTTATTCTCGCTGAATCAGCTCACAAGAGAAGAAAAATGAGTGCTGCTGCACAATCGCAAGTCAGTTAAATCAAAGTCAATAAAGAATTGAAATGAGTAGAAACACTCAATGCAGATTATTTCTCTTCATTTGTAATGAAGAAGCATTTATATAATGTTAGAGATCAGCATAAAGTGAGTCATATGAGTGTAATGTAATGAGTATATAAACGCTAAGAAAGAAAAGTGTCTAGAAGAAAAGAGTTAACTATCTATATGACTCAAAAGAACATAAGCTAACTCTGAATAAAATTGACTTTGAAACAAGTCTATGTTCTAGCGACGAGCGATCAACGATAACTCTCAGAATAGTCATCAACATAGTCATCAACATAGTCATCAACATAACTATCAATGAAGATGTGTAGCTAAAATCATAACAGATTCAAGCTTGATTCAGAAGCTGATTAATGCAAGTGCGTCTTTGACGAGATTTCTCATCAGCGTCAGAATCATCAGAAACAATCTCAGCAAATCTTTTATGAGTAGACTTTTCAATCTTCGCATTGATCTCTATCTTGATTGTATAGTCAGTAACTTTCTTCTCAGTCAAAGTGAGCAAGATTTTCTCTCATTCTAACTCATTAAAGTCATCAATAAACTGCTGCTTTCAAGTGATTTTTGATCTATTAACTTTGATGATAATCATTCAATTAGTGATAATTCAGTTCTTAACATCATCATTTTTGATCTTAATAATCTCATTTAAAATCTTTTTGAAGCTTCAGATTTAAAACTTCAAAGTCAGCATTTAAGCAATGTAACTAAATCACTTAAGTCTTTAATTTACATGAAGACAGACTGATATAAACAGCATAGAATCATCAACTCAATCTTTAAAGTTCATAACTTCAAGCTCAAAGATAAACAACTTCTCTGTCTTCTTTCTAGTCTAACAATTCAGATGACAATGATGTATAGTTTCTGTCAGAATCGTGCTTAAATGAGTCAATCAGCGAAAGTCAGAATTGAATAGTGCTTGATCTTTAGAGATAGCTATAACTGAATATTAAGAATACAGAAGAAGATGAGTACAAGAGCTTTTATTTAAGTAATATTCAGAGACTGCGCTAAGCTTGAAGAGAATGTGTTTGTGACATGAGTAGAATGTGATGTAGAAAGAAAGATGATGTTGAACAAAGAGATGTTGAGAAAAGAAAATAGAGACTGAGTCAGATCTGAGCTAGAGACACTGACTAGCTCTAATCAATACGCAGAGTACTCGCTAGCGTACTCTGCGAATTGATTAAAGCTTCAGCCTTTTTCAGTCTTGATACGCTCGTAACATTATTTTTCTCTTTGAAAATTCATGTTTGCATGAATGTAGCTCGTTTGCTTGCTTTCTTATTGAGTTATTTCGATACTAGCGTGACTTTCTTGAGTATAACATATGAAATTCATTCAAAACTTTCTTGAAGTCATTGAATTCATCTTTATCAACATAGTATCATTCATCATTTCTATCTAGATCTTTTCATTTGATCTTGTACTGTATTCGACCTTAATAGTATCTGAAGTTCAGAATGTCATTTATCTTTCAGTGTTCATCGTCATCTTCATCAATAATGATGAGTTTAAGAGATTCTGCATGCTGTTCTGATAAAGAGTCTTCTGAATACGATTGCAGTAGCTTTGAGTTGAACATTGAATGCAGATGCTTTATGCTGACTGATAAATAAAGATGATAAAAGACTCTCGCTTTGATAGTGATTTGATATGATTCTAGTTGTTTATCTTTCAAATCTTTGCATGATCTTGTGATTTTGACGTTTCTGAAGAATAGTCAAATTCAGTTCTCTACTTCATAGATGACGTCTCGTCTATGTTTATTAATCTGTGCTTCAATGATCAGCTTCGTCTTTTTCAATTGTTGATGATCGAAGCTCAGTAGCTCTTTCATTCAAATAGCAATATCATCTGCTTTTCTAGCTTTCAGTCGTTTACAAGTGATTTTGTAGTCAGTCATATCTGAATCGAAACTCATTCGAGAATGAAAATCTTTATTGAAGTAGAAAGAAATCATTGAGATGATCGAGAAGATATTGAAATTGTCGCTGAATTTCATCATAGATATTCATTTGACTCAGTCGTTCTGCATGTAATTGCAGTAGATTCTAAGTTTGCATTCAACGTCTTGATTGACTCGTTTCGTCTGATCATTGATCTTTGAATGATAAACTGTGAATAAACTAGCTGTGATTCTCAGTCGCTTACAAAGACTCTTTCACATAGTTGATATGAATTGAAAGTCTCTGTTTGAAACAATAGAACTGAGTAGATCATGCAGTCGATAAATGTTTCATAGCATGATTCAAATCGTTTCTTCGACTGAAATGTCATCGTCTTCTCAATGACATGAAACATAGTGACGTTCTTTGATGAGACAACATATAATTGTGCAAATGACGTTATAGTCTTCTGACAGAGATAGTTCAGTGATGAAGTTTATAGCTATATCTTTTCAGCGTTTCTGTGAAATTGAAAGAGAATGATGAAGTTCATTGATGCTATTTCTAGAAACTTTGCTTCGCTGACAAGCATGACAGTTTCGAATATATTGTCAAATAGTAGCTCGATGATCTGATCAATAGTAGAAACGCTGAACTAGATCAATGATTCGTTTATTGTCGAGATGAGAGATTGAAGATTGATCATGCACTTCTTGTAGCAGTTTCATATGCATATTCTCGAGAACTTACAGTAAGTCTTTTCTAAAGAGAACGCTGTCAATGATTTCGCAGTTCTTCAATTTAGTAATATGAAATTTGAGCTTGTTCTCATTCATAGCTTGTCTATATTCATTGCAGAGCTCATTCATTTGATTGATCATACATACTCGCTGATAGAGATTTGCTTTCGATTCAATGAGTAGAACATTGACTCTATCGAGAATCAAAATAGTCTGAAAACAATCTTCAAGTCGTTGAGCTGATTCAGAGACGTTCGCTAGAAACATTCAAGTTAAAGCATCAACTTTAGTATTCATTTTGCCTGATTTAAAGATGATCTGAAAGTTGAACTTTGACAGAATGTTCAGATAATTGACTTGTCATCGACTCAACTGTTTATTTTTCATGAAGATCTTCAAAGCTTGATGATCAATGAATATTTGAATGAGTAGTTCAATGCACTTCAGCTTAAGTCATCAGTGTTTGAAGCATCGAATAATGACTAGCAATTTCTTGTCATAGATGTGATAATTGATTTCAGCGAGAATCATGCTTTTACTGTAGAAAATCATCGAATGAAGAACTTTCTCGTCATCATACTAAGATAGTATTTCACCTTTTACATAGTTTGAAGCATCAATCTTCAGAATAGCTTGTTGTTTAAGATTGAAGTGACGAAGTACTGAGATCAAACTGACTTGTTTCTTTAAATTGTCAAAGACTTGAACACAGATCTCGTTTCAAACAAAAGACGTGTTCTTTCTTGTCAGCTGAATGAATGATTTGACTAGCTTTGAGAAGTTCTTAATGAAACGACGATAGAAGTTAACAAATTTCACGAAGCTCTGAATTTCTTTTAGATTGATCGAAGTGATTCAGCTGACTATGACTGTTACTTTGCTGAAATTCATACAAAGATTTAGTTCTGATACAATGACTTCTAGAAAGACAGTCTCTTCTATATTGAATTTGCACTTTCGAATATTCATCTGCAGTTCAGCTTCGCGTAGTCAACTCAATACTAGTTTGATGTGATCTCTATGTTTCTTTCTCATTTTGCTATAAATGAGAATGTCATCTAGATAAACTTGACAAAAGTCGTTCAGAAAGTCTCATAGAACATCATTCATATATTGCTGAAAGAAGATTGATTCATTAGTCAGTTTGAATGATAGCATCTTGTATTTATATGCTTCTAAAGCAGTGATAAAAGTGATGTAATTCTTGTTATCAAGATGCATTTGAAGTTTGTTAAACGCTGATATGATGTTCAATCTAGTCAGATGCTTACAATTCACTATTTTATCAATGATCTCGTCTATCAATGATAGAGAATATTTATTTCTTTTGAAAATGACATTTAGCTTTTGATAGTTGTTGAGATCGTGCCTAGAATCTAATCACACTGCAGCGAGATAGTGCGTAGCTGAATAGAATGTTTGATCAATAGAGATAGCTATAACTAGAATATTAAGAATACAGAAGAAATCAAAGAGAGTTTCGAGCTGTATCTATAGTAGGGCAAAACAAAGAGAGCGAAGCAGGTTTGCTCGAGTATCGAAAGCGCTAGAATAGAGTGCTGAGGCTAGAGGTTCAACATGAGTCAAAATTCCTAGAGCTTGTTGACTAGAAAACTCTATTCAATCTCGACACACTCGTAACAATAGTTCAC